>Ga0134121_10000130_pt1 | contig 87333 bp, 70 predicted proteins | sample KB301_FD_96463 | JGI IMG/M metagenome (GOLD analysis project Ga0134121, IMG submission 96463) | Terrestrial soil microbial communities without Nitrogen fertilizer from Kellogg Biological Station, Michigan, USA - KB3-0-1 | ecosystem: Environmental > Terrestrial > Soil > Unclassified ...
CGTTCGGATTTGCCATATCATTTTGCACGGCAGAATTGCAGGAGAACAATACCGAACCAAAAACCAGGTACAATGCATAAGCAAACCACGCAAGACGCTTTTTTAATAATTTATCAAGGCCCTGCACAGCGATCACCTTTGGCTGATTAAGGACATTTGAATTAACGCGAACGCATGCTGTTTTTAATTTTCTTTTCTGAAAAAATTCCATGACCTCTTCAGTGGTTTTCGAAGTGAAATCATGAACGGCCTTTTTGCAGGAAAGGCAAAACTTTCCCTGATCTTCAGGAAGCATTTTGTTCCAATCCTCATGACAGGAATTCTCGATGTTCAGTTCAGCGATTTGTAGTTTGATTTTCATGGCAGAAAGTTTAGGCGATATAAAAGTACTTTCTACCGATAGCGTTTGTCAAGTTTTGCGCGTCATATCTTAGTCAAACGAATTCACAAATTTTTTACCGAGGTGATTGTGCATTACATCATCGACTGTAATACCCATCCGCTATCCTGTTCAAATCAAACGCCGGCAACACATCCTTCATGATGTTCTTCATGATGCGCACCCATGTATGCGCATGCCTGTATCTTTGATCTTTATGAAATCACCCTTAGTTATAGTTTTTTTTATTGTCCTTGTAAATAAAATTGAAGCACATTCAATAGCTGATTTTCCAATTTATCCCGGGTACAAAAAGGTAGTTGAAAATTTTTTTTCGCTCTACGCTCCGGATATTCCCTCTACAGACTACATCAATTTTGCAAAGAAAGTTGACGGATGGCATGTCTGGCTATTAGATTATGACGAAAACCGGAAAAGACTTTTAGTGGATTCAGACTATCTGTTTTGGTCGGCAAGCACTCACGAATTTCTGCTGCTCGATTTACCCGAAATGAAGGACGAATCATTAAAGGCAACTTGGATTAAAGAGAAGGCAGGTAATGATGTAGATAATTTTCATTATGATGCCACACCCTTTTTTGGTTATTCAAACTGGGCGGAAGATGTGTTCCGGGCTTTATCAGGCAAGAGTGATCTTAACGATACTTTGTTATATGCTCTTTCAACTGCCTGTGGATCGCTCGCAAGAAAGAAATTAGTTTTCCAATTCTGGGTTTACAATTACGATGATACCACTTCTGTTCTGCACAAAACTGATAAAGATGCGTACGTGGATTTCATGCGATTGTGTATTCAGGCTGATAAGGAGTTGCAATCCAAATACCCGGATTTCAGTACTCCTATTGGTAAATCATTAATGCATTTGAGCAATGATTATCTCACTGCCTATCTTGACTTATCAATTGCAGGTTTTAATGAAGAAGCACAGCAGTTCATCGTGGAGGGTTTATATCATCCGGCAATTCTTTCTATCGCGAAAAACTATCTTTCTTCGTGTGCAAGCAATGCGATCTTATTCACCCAGGGTGACAATGACACCTATCCGTTACTCTATGCGCAACAACAATTTGGATTTCGTAAAGATGTGTCTGTCGTCAACATTTCATTATTGGGTGCAGGCGAGTATGTTTTATACGTGGATTCCCTTTCTAAAGACAGTGGAATAATTGCGTTACCATCGAATCTCTACCGGGGGTCTAATAACTATGTGAAAAGAGATACCATGGTTCATCTAAACACACCAGTAGCCCTGCAGGATTTTTTGGCTGACATCTTCGATTCTAATCATGCCCCAATTGATACTGCAGATTTGAAAAAGTATGCTTTTCCCTTTCGGAAAACTTATATTCCAATTGATAAACTAAAAATTTTGACTGATGGAACGGTACAATTATCCGATTCGGGACTAATAGTTGATTCAATTAAGTGGCTGATCAATAAGGAAATTTTATACAAAAATGATTTGATGATTTTACAGATTATTAGTCACAACCTGACTTCGCGCCCAATCTATTTTGCAATTTCCTGTGCAGCAGAAAACTTTCTTGGTCTCGATGAATACCTTCAACAGGAAGGTCTTGCTTATCGTATTGTACCCATCAGGAAAAATTCGAATGGTGGCTTGCCGGGTCATATTCAAAATGAATTGATGCTTTATAATATGATGAATAAATTTTCATGGAGTGGGATGGATATTTCAAATTTCCAGGCACCTGGTATGGAATATTCCATGATCTCTAATTTAAGATCCCTCCTTATTCAGTTAGCTCAAAGTCTATCAGATGCCGGCGATGAAGCAAGCGCAATTGCGGTTCTTGATAAAATGCAACTCACAATTCCGGAAAAAAATATTCCCTTCAATTTTTCCACCGTACTTGCTTGTAAAGTTTACTATAATGCAGGCGCAAAAAGAAAGGGAAACAACTTAACTGAAAAGATTGAAAACTATTTCGAGCAAAAAACTGTCTTCTATGCTTCACAGGATTCCGAGGTGCAGAAAGATCATCACAAAGAAATTAACGATGCCCTTTTTGTCCTTAACTATATTGCTAAAATTACTGAAGGGAAAAGTCATTCACTTTACAAGCGATCTAGCGAGCAGCTTGCTAAGTATTTTTATCTCTATCAACCAAATTAGGACGTCGCCAACTCAGGCTATTTCTAACAGGAGACCGATTTGAATCCGGACTCTGCCTATGAATACAATCTTCGATAATACTCATCCGCCATTCGATTGGAATCAAACACCGGCAGCACATCCTTCATACTCTGCTTCATGATGCGCACCCATGTATGCGTTTGCCTGTAATACATCGGAATAATTTTTCGCTCGAGAATATTGTAGACATGCTGAGCATCCTGCACATCCCGCATCAGTTCTGTTTCTTCCGGATCGGCGAGGGGGATCAGAAAAGAATTTTTGTCGTTGGCGAATTCAGGAATCCATCCGTCAATGGTTGAGAAGTTGATGGCGCCATTCATCGCCGCCGTCATTCCTGATGTGCCCGATGCTTCGCGGGGGACTCGCGGATTGCTGAGCCAAATGTCAGCGCCGGCTTTTAATTTTCGCGAAAGCTTCAATTCATAGCCAACAAGAACTGCCATGTTCTTGTACTTTTTCGAGAGGTGTACGAGTTTGTTGAAGGTTGACACAGCACCATAGTCAGAGGGATAAGGTTTTCCTGCCCAAATAATTTGTACCGGCATATCTGTTCGCGTCATGAGTTTTTCAAACCGATCTTCATCCTGTGCGATGAGATCAGCCCGCTTGTAAGAGGCGAAGCGTCTTGCCCAAACAATGGTGAGCACATCAGGGTCTAAGATTTTTCCCGTCTGATCAGCCACTGTTTCAAGCAATCGTGATTTCAGATATTTCTTACGATGTACGAGCAGCTTTACACGATTCTTATGCAGGTATTCATACATCGAATGATCCGCCCAGTAGTTTGCGTTCTGTGCATTGGTGATCGAAATGATCGGACAAACACCTCCATACTTCCTCCACATTTCATTCGAAACTTTTCCATGTAATCGCGAGACGCCATTTGCCATTCGTGCAAAACGCAACGCCGTCAAGGAATGATCGAACGTGTCACCATCAGTGTCCGTGAGCTTTTTCGCATCGTCTAATTTCAATCCACAAAAATATCCCAGCTTGTGCAGGAGGTGAATGTCATGCTTTTCATTTCCTGCTGCTTCAGGCGTGTGTGTGGTGAAAACTAATCGCTTTCGAATTTCATCTGTGCTTTTGTATTTCTGATAGAGATAAAATGCTGAAGAAAAACCATGCGCTTCGTTCAAATGAATTGTTTCTGCTTCATATCCGAGATAGTCAAGAAGCTTTGCGCCGCCAATTCCAAGCAAAATAAACTGCGCCACTTTCGCCGCCGGATCAGAATCATATAACCGGTGACAGATAGATTGTGCGAGGTAATCGTTTTCAGGAATATTGGTGGTGAGAAAAAAAATCGGTACAGTCTTAAAATATTTTGGGGAAAGATATTTTGCCGTCACCCACACAGCATGATTGTTGATCTCGATGGTGAAGCGGATGTTAGTGTCTTCAAGAAAAGAATAATTTTTCTCGAGGAACAAAACATCCATGCTCTGGTCCTGCTTGCGAACCTGGTCGTAGTAACCATTCTTCCACAGGATGCCGATGCCGATGAGATTTTGCTTCAGTTCAAAAGCACTGCGCATGTGTGAGCCGGCGAGAAATCCCAATCCACCACTGTAAGTTTTCAACGCCTGATCAATCCCATATTCCATGCAGAAGTATGCAACACGCTTGCTGTATTCAGGAGCATATTCATATGGGTGATTGTACTTCGATTCGAAAATATTCATTCAGAAATTCTTAAGCGGCGCAAATGTAGGGTTTCACGCAAAGACGCAAAGGCGCAAAGGAAAAAGAATCTTCTACGTCATTGCTCCCTGACGTGAAGCATAATTTCTACTTTGTGAGAAACAAAAACTCACTGCCATGACTGAAAATGAAATTGCATCCATCATCGTTGATGAATTGATTTACATCCACAAAACTTTAGGTCCCGGACTATTTGAATCGGTTTATGAGGAAGTCATTGCCTATCGTTTGTCAAAAAGAGGACTGAATATTGAACGCCAGAAAGGAATTCCGGTAGTGTTTGAAGACGTTAAAATGGATTTAGGATTTAGAGCTGACATTATTGTTGAAGGAAAACTAATCATTGAAATCAAATCCATTGAAGCACTTGCTCCCGTTCATCACAAGCAACTGCTAACTTACTTACGATTAACCGGATTAAAGCTCGGATTGCTCCTTAACTTTAATGAGGCACCCATGAAAGATGGAATTCACCGAATCGCAAACAACTTATAATTGCACGCCAAGTCGCAAAGACACAGAGCAATTTTTTTCTCTGCGCCTTTGCGTCTTTGCGTGAAACCATTTCCTTATGCGCAAGCTCGCTGCCGATTGGATTTTTCCTGTTACAACTTCTCCCATTCAAAATGGAGTTGTGATTGTTGACGATGTTGGAAAAATACTTTCGCTTGGCGAACGAAAAAACTTCGATGATGCGGAACTGGAAATCCATCACGGCATCATCTGCCCCGGATTTATCAATGCACATTGCCACCTGGAGTTAAGTTACATGAAGGGAAAAATTCCCGAACACAGCAGAATGATTCAATTCATTATAGACCTGCTTGATTATCGAAATGGATTTACACTTTCTGCGGAAAACGATTATCTCGAAATTATTTACGACGCTATCCGGAAATCTGAATCAGAAATGTTTGAGAATGGAATCGTAGCTGTTGGAGATATTTCCAATGATGACTACACTTTTGATTTCAAGGCACGCTCTCCATTGAAGTATCACACTTTTGTCGAATGCTTTGGATTTTATCCTGGGAAATCTGAGAGCTATTTCAAACAGTCACTAAATGTTTTTCATGAAGCAATTGTAAAAAATCTTTTTGTTTCGCTTACGCCGCACGCGCCTTATAGCGTGTCACCGGAATTGTTTCAACGCATTTTTTCATTTAATGAAAATCATCCTCCACTCTTCAGTTATCATAACCAGGAATCGAAAGCAGAGAATGAATTCTTAAAAAGCGGTTCCGGCGATTTCATAAAACTGTTTGAGCATTTTAACCTGCCGCTTTCCATTTTTCATCCGACAGGAAAGAATAGTTTGCAATCGGTGATTGAATATTTTCCTTCTGATAAAAAAATGCTTCTCGTTCATAACACAGAATCTACGGAAGATGATTTCAGGATGGCATTGAGAAAAAACCCTGAAACATTTTTCTGCACCTGTCCGAATGCAAATCTTTACATTGAAAGCAAATTGCCGGATTATTCGATTTGGAAAAAACATTCTGATCGCATTTGCATCGGCACTGATTCGCTTGCATCCAACCATCAGCTTTCAATTCTTGAGGAGATGAAGACGATTCAGAAACATGATTCATCTTTTACAACGGAACAACTCATTCAGTGGGCAACATGGAATGGTGCAAAATTTTTTGGATGGGAAAATGAAGTGGGAAGTATTGAAGTGGGAAAGAAACCAGGATTGAATTTGATTAGCGGACTTGAAAACGGAGCTCTGGAAGGTTCTAAAGTGAAAAAATTGCTTCATTAGTAATCAGAAGCGCCACGCAAGACCTTGAGGTTTTATTTCAAACCTCGGAGGTCTTGCCGATACAAAGGCGGGATGAAATCTTTGAGATCTCTCACTTTATTTTTCTTTGACCACTCTTAGGTTGTCTCCACCGTCGCCAATTGGACTTACCAGTTTTGGTGTCACCCTCAATGTAGAACGTGTCACCTACACAAAAGCCTTCGTCATTGATGTCAACTCCCCCCTGTTGCAAGTGAGTAGCTTCATTGTAATAAAGACGATACCTGAATGGTGCGTTGCTGAATGTGTCAATCCTGACTATTGTTCGAACATCAATGAAGGATGTGCCGGGGTGCAATTCCCGGTAACGGAGTCCGATAATTGCCAGGATAACAATGACGGCAATTGAAATTTTAATTAGCCTCTTTCGATTGGAGTGGGGAAGGGGGCGCTTCACGGTTGCAATTTGCAAAATCAAAGATATAGGTATTGACTAAATAATTTAGTCCTTTCCCGGAGCGGACATCGTGTATAGCTATACACGTATCGCGAATCGCAATTCAAGGCACGGCAATCTCCTTCCCGGCAAATAAACAATCCACGTACTCACCTGAAGCTTTGTTTGCAATATGATGGCTTCTGATTCGTCTGATGAAACACGAAGTTGGTCGAAGCAAGAAAATATTTTTGACGGAAACTTTGGAAATGCAAAACGTTTCCGTAGTTTTGTCGCCGATTTTAAAATTGAAATGAGCGGAAACGGTAATGGAACTGAAACGCGGGAACGCATCCTGAAAGCAGCGCAGGAGTTGTTTTTCAGTTATGGAATTCGCAGCATCACGATGGATGACATCGCTCACCATCTATCCATTTCTAAAAAAACCATTTACCAGTTCTTTGAAGACAAAGACCAGATTGTTCACACCCTGACACAGTGGGATTTGGAAGAAAACAAAACCATGATGAAGGAAATTGGAGCCGGAGCAAAAGATTCAGTGCATGAAATTTTACAAGTAATGGAATGCATGACCGACCAGCTGACGAAATTTCATCCCAACCTGATTTATGATCTTCAAAAATTCCATCCAAAATCATGGAATGAGTTCAGGAAGTTCACTGAAGAACATTCACTCGGTGCGGTCATGCTCAATTTGAAAAAAGGAATTCGCCAGGGATTGTACCGCAGTGACATCAACATCCCTGTGCTTGCAAGGTTGCGAATTGAAGAGATCTCTCTCGGCATGAATCCGCATGTGTATCCGCCGCATGATTTTGATCTGAAGAAGGTGGAGATCGAGTTGCTCAAACATTTTCTCTACGGCATTCTCACTCTTAAAGGGTTAAAGGTGCTTCAACAATACCAGTCACTTCATAAAACCAAAAAGCAAAAAGCAGTAGCATGAAGAAATTATCATTTTCCATTTTGTTTTTTCTGAGTTCAGCAATTGTATTTGCGCAATCTGCAACAACAGACACCGTGCACATGGGTTTGCAGCAATGTCTTGATTACGCTTACGAGCATCAGAACGACATGAAAAATGCGCAGCTCGATGCTGAAATTTCACAGCGCAGGTCACAGGAATACACTGGAATTGGATTGCCCCAGGTAAGCGGAAAAGCAGATTTTACCGATTTCTTAAAGCTTCCGACATCACTTATCCCTGCAGAATTTTTTGGCGGAGAACCGGGCACCTTCGTTCCTCTTCAATTCGGCACACAGTACAATGCTACTATCGGTGCAACGGCTCAGCAGTTGGTATTTGATGGTCGTTACTTTCTTGGCCTAAAGGCGACGAAGGCCTTGAGCGATCTTGGTCAAAAGAACGTGAAGCGCACGAAAATAGAAACTGCTGAAGGAGTGATGAAGGCATACCTCACCACCCTCATCACCTTTAAGCGCGCTGAAGAATTGAATGTGAACATCGCCAGCTTCAAGCAAACGTATGACAATACTCAAGCACTTTACAAAAGTGGTTTTGTAGAGAAAATTGATGTGGATCGCATTGCAGTAAGCTACAACAATCTTCTCGCTGAAAAAGAAAGGACCGATAAGTTTAAAGTGCTCTCCATTTATACTTTGAAATTTCAGATGGGCATGGATGTGAATCAACCCCTCGCACTCACAGATACATTACGCGAGGCCGATTTTCAAAGCGTGTTGCAAAATGCAGCGACACCGGACATCAACAACCGGATCGAGTACCAAATGCTGCTGACGTCAAAATCACTTGCGAAGATGAACATGCAACAGTACCGCTTCGGTTATCTTCCCTCGCTTTATGCAATCGGAAGTGTCAACTGGCAGGCACAGCGAAACAAGTTTGATTTTTTCCAGGGAGGAGATTGGTATAACACAGCTTTCGTCGGCTTCACTTTGAACGTCCCGATTTTCGACGGCTTTCAAAAGGCGCGACAAATACAGCAGGCGAAGCTGGGCATGCAGCAGAATGAGAACAACATTCTCAACTTCCAAAATGCCATGAACCTGCAGGTAACCAGTGCCAAAGCAAGTATGCAAAATGCGATTCAGGCATTGATTGTACAGAAGAGCAATCTTGATCTTGCCAATGAAATCAAGACCATTTCAAAGAAGAAATTTGAGCTGGGAGTAGGAACAAGCCTGGAAGTCACCGATGCAGAAACTTCTTTCAAAGATGCACAGACAAATTACCTCAATGCACTTTACGATGCATGGGTGGCACGCCTGGATTTGGAGAAGTCGCTGGGAACGCTGGTGAAACAATAGGCAGTAGGCAAAAGACGATGAACGATACACGTAATACGACAAATGAACAATAGCCTTCAGAAATAGTCAGGCAAAAAAGACGATGTACGATACGCGTAATACGACAAATGAATTAATGAACAAGGATCCTTTCAGAAATAGTCAAATAAAAAATGAAAGACTAAGTAGAAGGCAGTAGACAAAAAGACGATGCACGACACACAATATGACAATGAACAATAACCTTTCAGAAATAAGAAAGCGAAATGAAATGAATAGTTAAACCCAACCCTAAAACTCTAAACTCTAACCTTATTTTGATCAACATGAAAAAGTTACTCTTAATCTCAGCGATTGTATCTACCATCGTTGCATGCAGTTCATCCGGCGCGGGTGATAAGAAAGCTGAATTGGAAAATTTTAAAAAGCAGAAGAAGGAGCTTGATGATAAAATCAAAAAGCTCGAAACGGAAATTGCTAAGGGCGATTCAAGCCGTTCTGAAAAAGCAATATTGGTCTCGGTGACGGAAGCTACACCTGCCACTTTTGTCCACTACATTGAACTGCAGGGAAGGGTTGATGCTGAAGATAATGTAACTGTAACACCACAAATGCCGGGTACCATCCAAAATGTTTATGTCACCGTTGGGCAGAATGTAAAAAAGGGGCAGGTGCTTGCCGCCCTTGATGCTTCCACCATCAATGCGCAATTAGAAGGGATCAAAAAAAATTGGGAACTGGCAAACACGCTTTACGAAAAACAAAAATCACTCTGGGAACAGAACATTGGAACGGAAGTGCAATATCTCACTGCCAAAAATCAGAAAGAATCACTTGAGAAGCAGGTAAACATTCTGAATCAACAGTACGAATTGACGAAACTTGTTTCTCCTATCAATGGTGTTGTGGACCAGGTGGATATTAAAAACGGGCAGGTTGCTGCTCCGGGCTATGCCGGCATCCGGGTAGTGAATTTCAGTAATCTGAAAGTGAAGGGTGAGGTTTCCGAATCTTATTCATCATTAGTTCACGAGGGAGATAAAGTGAAAATTTTCTTTCCCGATCTGAATAAAGAAATTGATTCAAAGATCAGCTATGCAGCAAAAGTGATCAGTCAGCAATCACGTTCATTTACTGTGGAGTCAAAACTTTCAGGACAAGATGAATTTAAGCCGAACATGATTGCAATCCTGAAAATTCTTGACTATGAAAAGAAGGACGCTTTTGACTTACCCGTAAACCTCATTCAAAAATCAGAAGATGCCTCTTTTATTTATGTAGCATCAGAAGCCAACGGAAGAAAAGTTGCGAAGCGGCAAACAGTTACGGTTGGAAAAATTTATAACGGACAAGCTGAAATTACTTCCGGATTAAATGCGGGTGATAAAGTGATTACAGTCGGTTACCAGGATCTTGTTGGAGGACAGGCAATACAATTTTAATCGTGAGACGTGAAACGTGAAAGGTTAAGACTTTTTTCATTCACGACTCACGATTGACGATTCACGACAAATAATAACTGAAACATTATGAAAGACGTTTTTAAAGAATTCAAGCCAAGCAGTTGGGCGATAGACAACCGTACTACGATTTTCATTGTCACGGCGATGCTCACCATCATGGGCATCATGGCATACAATAATCTTCCAAAGGAATTATTTCCGGATGTCACCATGCCCACGATTTATGTCTCCACTATTTATCCGGGTTCCGCTCCGGCTGATATTGAGAACCTGATCACCAAACCTCTTGAGAAAGAAATAGGTGCCATCAATGGCGTGAATAAGATCACCAGTAATTCTGTTCAGGACTATTGCTCCATACAGGTAGAATTTGTTTCAGGAACCAACATTGATGATGCAAATCAAAAAGTGAAAGACGCCGTTGACAAAGCAAAACCCAATCTGCCCAGCGATCTTGACCCTACGTGGGGACCTGATGTAGCAAAGGTTGAGTTCTCTCAATTCCCGATTTTGCAGGTGAACATCAGCGGCGACTATGATCTCGCCGGGTTGAAAAAATATGCAGAGTTGTTGCAGGATAAAATTGAAGCTCTTCCGCAAATCACAAGAGCGGATATTATCGGTGCGCCGGAGAGGGAAATTCAGATCAACGTTGACATGTACAAAGCGCAGGCAGCGCAGATTACGATGTATGATATCTATTCCGCCATCAGCAGTGAAAATAAAATTGTGTCCGGCGGAACAATGAAGCTCGGTGACATGCGCCGAAGTATTTCAGTGAGTGGTGAGTTTACGAATGTCAGTCAGATTGAGAATCTCACCGTTAACAACATGCAGAATCAACCCATCTATTTGAGGGACGTTGCTGAAATCAAAGACAGCTTTAAAGAACAGGAAAGTTTTGCGCGCCTCAATAACAAAAAAGTAATCACTCTGAATGTAATCAAGAAGAGCGGGGCTAATCTGATTCAGGCATCAGACAGCATTCGTGCTCTCGTCGCAAAAGTTCATGCAAAGGATATTCCTAGTGATGTGAAGCTAACGATTACCGGTGATACATCTACCACCACGCGTACGCAGGTTGCTGATCTCATCAACACCATCATCATTGGTTTCATATTGGTAACTCTCGTGCTGATGTTTTTCATGGGCGCTACCAACGCTATGTTTGTCGGTTTATCTGTTCCGCTATCCATGTTCATTGCCTTCATTGCATTGAGTGCAACCGGTTGGACCATGAACGTGATCGTACTTTTTGGTTTCTTGCTGGGCCTCGGTATCGTGGTTGATGATGCAATTGTGGTGATAGAAAACACGCACCGGATTTTCGGCAATGGGAAAGTGCCGATAAAGCTTGCAGCGAAAAATGCCGCGGGAGAAGTGTTCGCCCCCGTGCTGGCGGGAACAATGACGACGCTGGCGCCTTTCTTTCCCCTGCTATTTTGGCCGGGTGTGATCGGCTCCTTCATGCATGGGTTGCCGGTGACTTTAATTTTTTCGCTTTCTGCTTCACTCGTGGTGGCATACCTGATTAACCCGGTGTTTGCCTCAACCTTCATGACACCGCACGATGTAAATGCCAGGCCCAACAGAAGAAGGCAAATCTGGTGGTCATTCATTATTGGGTTTTTTGGCCTCATGGTTAGTTTAATTGGATTCAGGTTGCTGGGGAATGTGATCATTACGTTTGTTGGTGTATTCTGGCTCTATCAACTGGTATTGTCCAGGTGGGTTCGCGTTTTTCAGAAAAAACTATGGCCTGCATTTCAAAATCGTTATGCGAATGTTTTGCGATGGACTTTGAGACATCCCGTGATGCTGTTTTCTTCAATCCTCTTTACACTTTTGATTGCGTGTGGTTTGTTGTACTTCCGGTGGCCGGGCGTAGAACAGTTTCCATCGGGTGATCCCAAGTTCATTTATGCTTATGTGGTAATGCCGACAGGAACCGATCAGGAAGTTACCGATTCAGTTACTCAAATTGTTCAAGACAGAATTTATGACGTGCTTGGTAAAAACAATCCAATTGTAAAATCAGTAATATCTAATGTATCCATAGGAGCAAGTGAAGATCCATTTGATCAGAGTGTGAACACAAATAAGGGGAAAGTTTCAGTTGCTTTCATTGATCCTGCTGAAAGAAGAAACAGGGAGTCGCAACCGTATGTGGAGAAGTTTAGGAAAGCATTAAAAGGAATCGCGGGTGCACAAATAACGGTTGATGTTGAGCATGGTGGTCCTCCTCAGGGTAAGCCAATTAATATTGAAATCTCGGGGGAGAACTTCGATGTGCTGATTGCAACGAGTTACAATATCAAGCGCTTTCTTGACTCATTGAATATTCCGGGCATTGAAGAATTGAGAACAGATCTTCAGGCTAACAAACCAGAGATTTCGATTGATCTTGATCGGGAGCGAATGAATCGCGAAGGAATTTCAACACAACAAGTAGGCTTTGAAATTCGAAATGCAGTGTATGGGTGGGAAGCTTCTAAATACAAAGAAGGCAACGATGACTTTCCCATCATGATTCGCTATGATGAAGCGCAGCGCAAGAACATTGATCAGTTGAAAGATCTCAAAATTACATTCCGTGATCAAACCAACGGAAAGGTGCGCCAGGTTCCATTGAGCGCTTTTGCTGATATTAAATATTCTACCACCTATTCAGGAATCAAGCGCATTGATCAGATACGTGTAGTGACACTCGGCTCAAATTTATTGTCAGGATTTGATAGTCAGCAACCCGAGATTATGGGTAAAGTGACCGCTGCTCTTGCAAACTATCCGACACCCGAAGGTGTAACGATCGGCTATACGGGTGCAAGTCAGGACATGCAGGAAACCATCAGCTTCCTCAGTGTAGCCGGACTCGTTGCACTCTTTCTTATCATCATAATTCTTGTGGCACAATTCAATTCTATTTCAAAACCGCTAATCATTTTCGCAGAAGTCTTCTTCAGCATCATTGGCGTGCTACTCGGTTATGGCATCACCGGAATGACTTTTTCTGCAGTCATGACCGGTGTGGGTGTTATTGCCTTGCTCGGTATTGTAGTTCGAAACGGAATCCTGCTTGTCGAGTTCACTGATCTTTTAATTGAACAGGGTGTTCCGTTGAGAGAAGCTGTAGTGGAAGCCGCAAGAATTCGTATGACTCCTGTTGTGCTTACTGCAACCGCAACCATTCTCGGAATGATTCCGCTGGCAATTGGTTTGAACATTAACTTCTACGGATTATTCACTCACTTTAATCCCGACATCTGGTTCGGTGGTGAGAACGTAGTGTTTTGGGGACCTCTTGCATGGACCATTGTGTTCGGATTGGGATATGCAACATTCATTACCCTCCTTGTTGTACCTGTGATGTACTTATTGAATGAAAGGTTTAAATCCTGGGTTTTCGGAATGTTAAAAATCAGTACAGAGGAAAAAGAAATATCTCATGTTGGTTCACCTGTGCCTGTTATGCTGGAAAAAGATGCGAACTGATGGTGTTTGCACTCAGAACGAGGAGATAGGTTGCATAAAGAAAATTGAGAGAGAAGAAAACTTAAACGGGACTGTCAATCGGCAGTCTCGTTTAAGTTTTAAGAGATTATTCCACCCAACATTAATTGGTTACTCATAACATTTTTGACTGCGGGAAACACAATGGCAGGACTATGTTCAAAGCCAACGATGCCGGTGAATTGAGCGAGCATTGCGCATTCTCTGTTGAATGAAACAATGTGATCACGAAAGAGTAAAACTTATAAATTTCATTGAGTTTTTTTTGCGATATTTGTCGAAGAACCTGTTGTTGCTGTTATTTCTTATATTGGTTCCTCAAAAAAGATACTCACACTCCGATGAAAAATGGTTTGTTGCTAATCATCACTCTTTGTTTTGTTATGATTTCAACCAATGTTTCAAAGGGGCATATTTGGAGCCGCTTATAATTTTCTAAAGCATCAAATACTGACTGAAAAATAACCTTTATTCTGTCGCCCTAAAAACTTATAGTTATGAAAATACTCACTTTCCTTTTATTGTTGATTGCAACGATTCCTGTATCAACTACCGTGTTTTCACAACGCCCTAATTTTGTCATCATTATGCTGGATGATGCAAACGAATCATCAGTGCCCCCTCTTGGACCTTCTTTTCTTAATTACCCTTCTATAGAAAGAATTTATCAGGAAGGATTACAGATTTGTGATGCCCATTGCCTTCAACCGCTTTGCAATCCTTCACGTTACAGTATGTTCACCGGCATGTATCCTCATGTTCATGGAGCCATAGACAATGTTACTTTACCAAGACCTGACTTACCCACCTTCTATTCCATTGCTGCAGGCCATGGTTATCACAATGCCTATGTAGGCAAGTATTCAAATAAGCAGAATAAGAACATTCCCGGAATAGGGAAGACACTGACGATTTCTGTAGTTGATCAAAAAGATCCAAGCATGTATTACAACGGTGTGAAAAAATCATTCATCGGAAGCACTACAGTTATTATTGATGACAGCACTGAAGCATGGTTAGCTACTATTGACACACCTTTCATTTTTGGCGTAGGGCATATAGGAACACATACGCCAATTGGTGTGGTAAATTCTTATAAAGATGATTATAACGGTAAAGGTGCAATACCCGATAATTTTTTTAGATATACGCACGACTATCCCTCATTCCTGTATGCTGATTCTGCAAAGATCGCAGATAGCAATGAGGTGAAGGATGACCTGGAGAAAACGTATGAAATCCTGTCAGAAATTGATCGTGGCGTTGGGAATATTTTTTCGGTTCTCGAGAGTCGCGGGATTTTAGATAACACGATGATCATCTTTACCAATGACAATGGCTTTTTCTTTGGAGAACATCAATTATGGAGTAAGGGTGATGCAAGGGAGCCGTCGAGCGCTATACCTCTCTTTATTCGTTATCCGGCTTGGTTCGCGGCTGGCACTACTGTTTGCAACAACCTGATTGCCCTGCATGATATATGTCCCACCATTCTCAATGCTGCCGGAATTAATACACAATCCTATAATTTTCAGGGACAATCTATAAATTACCTTTTGCAGCCGGGACATGAAAGAACATCCATTTATCTTGAGGACATAAGAACTGATACAGCGAGAACGGTTCTAAAACCATCATGGAGAGCTGTTAGAACACTCGGCTTTAAATATATTCGGCATCGTTGTGAGTCGAATGTAGAAGAGCTTTTTGACGTTGTTGCTGATCCCGAAGAAAATTCCAACGTGGTAAATGACCCTGCTTATGCTGACACGCTCAACATCTTACGCACCTTACTCGATTCGCTGGCAATCGCTACCATTGATACATTCAGCCGTGATACTCTTTACCTGCCTTGCACACTCATCGGATGTCAGCAGTCAACATTTTATGCCGATGCCGATGCCGATGGGTTCGGGAATGCCAACGTAACAACATTTGTATGTACAGCTCCTCCGAATTATGTCTCGGACGGAAGCGATTGTAATGATGCAAATGCAACGATTTATCCGGACGCCGTTGAGCAGTGTAATGGCATTGATGACAACTGCAATGGGTCAGTTGATGAGAACGCCATTATCGCAAGCATATCACCGCCTGGAAATGTTGCATTGTGTAAAGGCACTAATATTACGCTCACTGCCAACAGCGGTTCCGGCATCAGCTATCAGTGGATGAAAAATGATATGGACATTTCCGGAGCAACCAATCAAACCTGTAGCACTTCAGGAGCAGCAGATTATAAGGTGAGAGAATCCAGCAGCTTTGGGTGCTCATCTACTTCAGCAGCCACTACCATTTCAAAGTTAGCACTTCCGGCAGCTACAATTACTCCACTCTCCAGTCTTGACATCTGCAATACCGGCTCGGTAGTTTTGCAGGCAAACGGCGGAATAAATTTCACACATCAATGGATAAAAGGATCAAACACTATTGCCGGGGCTACCAACCAAAACTACACCGCCACTGCCAAAGGTACTTATAAGGTAACTGTAACCAACCAAAAGGGATGCAGCAAAACCTCAGACGGAACTAAGGTTACTAAATCATGCAGGGAAAATTCTATTATCAGTAGCAGTAGCAATGGGCAATTATCTCTCTATCCCAATCCATTCGGCGAAAGATTTGTGGTGGAACTGATGGTGGAAGATATTTCTGCGACAACAGCAACCATTGAAATATTTTCTGAAATTGGTCAAAGGATTTATAAGGAAATTGTTCCTATAAGTGAAGGAACCCTTCATCAGGAAGTGCAATTGCAAAGCGAGGCGATTGCAGGAATTTATTTAGTCAAGGTAGCCGTGAATGATCGGGTATATACAGGGCAGATCACCTACCAGAAATAATATTCAGGATTTAATGTATCGGAAAGTCCTCCGCAGATCGGGGGACTTTTTATTATATACCGTGCCATCACGCTAAAGAGTGCAAAAGCCCATTCGGTTAACAAGCCAAACTCTCTCTCAATTTTTATGTACTACAAATTGTTTTCTGAAAACCGCATCGGCTGTTTTGATGATAACGAAATAAATCCCATTCGAATAATCATCATTCAGTTTTAATTCACCGGACCATAACTCATCTTCCTGAACACAACTTCTTTTATAAATCATATCTCCCAGGAGATTTCTGATTTCAAGTGTGAAATTTTTGTCCGGGCAATTACCGATCGAAAGCTCAACATTGATTTCATCAGTAGCGGGATTGGGATAAATATTTACGGTGTTGATTTCATTTTGAGAACCCGTATTATCGTTCTCTCTGCAATTGTTACTTGTAATGGATGTGGTGTTCGAAGTTTTATTGCAGCCGTTCAAATCTGTTACTGCGTAGGTATAATCACCCGGCGAGGTTACAAGATACGTTGGAAGTATAGCACCTGAAATATTTGTTCCGTTCCTCTTCCATTGGTAAGTATAGCCCGTTTCTGCTTTTGCACTTAAGGTAATAATATCCCCCAGGCAATAATTTTTCCCGCCGGTTACTGTAATGGCAGTGGCCGGAAGTGAGTTAACAGTAATCTTGGTTCCTTCAGATAACTTTGTACAGCCCCAATCATCGGTGATGATAACTTTATATGTTCGGGTGAGGGTAGGGATGTATGATCTTTTTGTTGCTCCCGGAATAAGTGTGCCGGCTTTTTGCCATTGATAGCTATATCCGCCAATGGTGCTAAGCTTGCACGAATAACTGCTATCATTGCAAAATGTGGTGGAGCCAAAGACGGTGATGGTGGGGTCCTCGGGCTCATGAACTGTGGTTGAAATAAAATTAGAAATTCCCGTGCATCCGTTGAAATCGGTCACAGTACAAAAGTAATCTCCTGTCTCAGTTATTTCTCTTGATTTACCCCAATTACCTGTAGACCACCAGTATGTGTTATATGTTCCCGCAACACTAAGGTTCACACTTTGCTTATAGCAAAATTCAGTAGGCCCTTCCGCTATAATAGTAGGGTCCGGAAGCGGATTCACGGTAATTGTTTTAGGAATAGATGTCGCTGTGCATCCGTTAGAATCAATTCCTGTTAAAGTATAGTTTCCTGAGATACCAACGGTAACGTCAGAAGTAGTCCCGCCATTTGACCACAAATAGGAAAAATAGGTTTTTTTAGAACTCAAAATGGTTGTTTTCCCCTGACAAAAAACAGATGGTCCCGTTATACCTATTGTAGGAGTATCAGGTAAGGCATGCACAGTGATGTACACGCTATCACCGGCATAATAGCCATTAGGAATATTGCGGACATGCACCCAATAATCGCCATCCACTTTTGCCCAAATGGTTTGCGAACTGTCACCGGTTGACCAACGATATTCACCGTAATTTGGGCCGGCATCAAGCTGAACACTATCACCTAAACATAATGAGGCAGAACCAATTACGCTAATGCTCACCGTAGGTGGCGAATCAGGAAGCGTTGAACCGATAAGCCGGGTAATAGAGTATGCTTTAATGAGCAATTCGGATGGCATGCTAAGGAGGCTGCTGCGCGAAACCTCATCCTCGTATGCCACGAACAGCATGGGATCGGCATAGAATCGTTTATAGGTTCCGCCTGAAGGAAAGATATAGTCAGTTTTTACTTTTACATCTGTAGCGGAAAGATTCACAATTAATGCTTGCGTGGAATTATCACTCATGAAGGCCCAGCCATACACTGAAGGATAACTGACGGTATCATTCCCATCAAAAGCGGTGATGAAGGGAATGTATTTAAACTCAATGGGCGAAGCGTAGCGGGCATCTTTCACCGCCAATCCTAATTGCTGCATAGCGTACCCCCCGGGTGTGAGCCCCCAGTATTGGGTGGAGGGGGGAGCATTGGGGGGAGGATAGAAATTTCCTGCATTTCCAAAATTATAACCTTTAACCGTATTGAAGTATGCTGCGGCTATGACGTTGCCACAAGCATCATGACAGGCAAGATGACTGATGCGTGAATCATTTAGGAACTGCATGGTTTGCGTGGCCAAAAACAATCCATGCCCCCAACAACCATGTACGGGTTTCGAATGATCGCGCAAATTGTATTCGGTGATCCAAATATCCTTTCCCTGAGGTATCAACGGAAAATCCTCAGTTGATAAGATGCTCCACATCTTAAACGGGCGCCCAAGCATCACAGGAAGATCACTAACAGTAAAAGTTTGTGAGATGTATGAATCCTCATCAAACTCATCTGCTGACATGTAGGTGTGATAGCATATTGTATTTTCCCCATGAAGAGTGGGGAACATATTTTCATCCCATGTCTTTCTTCGCAATGCATTGTTGCGGTTAAAGGCACCTTGGGCGGCTACGTTTGCATTCGGAAAATAGTGATGAATAGTATCAGCCCAGCGTGAAGCAGAGTCAGCGTAACTCTGCGCAGTTGGAAACATGGTGATTACAGCGATAGAATCATCACCGCCTTCCAGATAAAATTCACTTCCTAATTCAACAAAGCTGACAGCGATCCCGATAGAATCGGCATGCTTAAGCATAGCAATCTGGTTTTGCAGCGATGAGGTTAGCATGTTCACACAAAGAATTGCATTGGCCTGAGTGCTATCAATGAGCTGTTTCAAATTTTCGAGGGTAGCATCCTTGGTTTCAAAGCCCTCAAAAGCCGGGGGAAGATCAGGTCGGGTCACGAACCAGCTCGTTTTCCAGTCCCACCAATTGGCGGTGCCGCCGGCGGGATAGCGGAGATTTTTAGGTTTGAGTTCCGGAAGTTTGTCCAGTAAGTACGGATTTGATAATCCTATTGAATCGTGAATTACGTTCGCTGTGTTGATGCCGAACCAATCACTGTTCAATGACCGGCGATAGCCGAGAGCCATATCGTATGTGGTTTGACTGCGGACGCTTTCGCAACAAATAGTTGCCGTAAGTAAAAGCATCACGCATAACTTATGCGTAGAATTGAACATGGTGGGTGTGTGGCTTTGGTGTGTCCAGGAGAAAGTCTAAACCCTCTCTAAAAACTTATGATCCGTGCGAAACTCAAGTAATTCTTCGCATTAACAACTCATTAGGTTGGCGTTAGCAGAAATCATTCCACTTAAAATTACTTTGATGCATCAAAGAAATCCTCTCAGGGTTTTTTCAAGATAATGAAGAAGTTATCCTTACAGGAGGAAATTTCATAATCAGAGAGGGGAAATTTTTCGTCTCTACTTTTGAATGAGGAGCGGCATAGTTTGAACTACATTGCTTTTGATGATGAGGAGATACAGTCCGCTGTTGAGTTGATCGAGTGAAAGATTTACCTCGAGAATGCCATCGCTCACTTTGATGAATTGCTGGAGTAATTCTTCGCCCAGAATATTTCTTAATTCGATTTGGCATAAAGCATTATCATTTTCTATCACGCTATAAACATCGATCTTGTTGGTGGCCGGATTAGGATAAAGACGGAGGAATGTTTGAATGCCGGGGCTCTCATCTGCTTCCAACTGCTTCGTGTAAACAGGGTTGGCAATGTGACAATCATCAATGCTTTCTACTGTGTTGTCGTCAAGAGCAAGCTTGAAACTATCAAGACGATCCCGATATTGTTGAATCAAAACCTGGTAAGAAGAAGTATTGATCAGATTCATGTTCTCTTGCGGATCAGCGATCAGGTTAAAAAATTCTTCTGTAATACTGTCGCAGAAATAGTAATTGTATTTGTATTGATAAGAGCGAACAGAACGGCAATTGACTGCAGAATCATTAATTGATGTTGCCTGATAATAAAATGAAGTTCTCGCAATTTCATCGGTGGAAAGTTTTCTCATTGAAGCTCCATCTGATGAGGGCGGAGTGGCAACTCCTGCAGCATCATAAAGTGTTGATGCAATGTCAACATTTAAAACAAGGTGATTCGTATCAATAGTAGCCGGGCTAAACCACTTGGGGTAACGGATGAACATAGGAACTCTCATGCTTTCTTCGGTAGGCAACCGCTTTCCATCCAATTGATGCTCGCCAAGCAGGAAGCCATTGTCGCTGGTAAACAAGATCAGAGTGCTGTCGAGAATTTGTTTATTGCTTAGCGCTGAAAAAATTTTTGCTAGGTCTTCATCTACGCCTTTCATTGTTTGAAAATATCCACGATAATCATCAACGATCGTTTGAGAGTCAGTGAGTGTGAAATTGGGTTGGCTGTAAAAGCTGGGATAGTTTTGTGTGTAGGGATAAAAATTATCCGGAAAGGGCATCGTATCATTCAGGTAAAGGTTTTTCTCAGCGGTGCGCGGTACATAGGGGGGATGAGTGGCGGAGAAACACATTTGAATGAAGAAGGGATGCGGGATCCGGTTGATAAGTGCGACGGCAGAATCGGTGAGCACGTCAGTTACAAAACCAGACATATATTTGTTAGTTCCATTATAATCGAACGTTGCATTTTTTTGTCCTGATTTTACACGCGCCATCCACCAATTCCATCCCGGTTGCGGAAGCGGATTATCATCACCGGCGTTCATGTACTTACCCATAAAGGCAGTATAGTACCCGCGTTCATTTAGTACGGTAGCAATGGTTGGCAGCGAAGTATCGAACATGGTTTTGTTATTCACCGCGCCGTTCTTGTTTGCATATAATCCCGTCTGTATGGTAGCCCTGCTTGGGTTGCATAATGAATATATAACGAAAGCATTTTTGAAATTCACTCCTTCATTAGCAATACGATCGATGTTAGGTGATTGAAACCATGGAGGCGCACCATTACAGCTATAGGTATCGTATCTTGAATCATCGAGGAGAATCACGATGATGTTTGGGTTCAATGACGATGCTCCGGGAAAATAAAAAGTATCCAATAGACTCCAATGGTTTGCCGTATCAGTGCATGCTGTAACCTGGTATATAACAGGATCATCAGTTGGAAAAGTAATTGTAGCAGAGGGTGTGGAGGCAGTCTTCAAATAATTCCATGCACTGGTGCCTGCTACCCTGTATCGAATTTGATTTTTGGAAGAAGTGCTGCAAAGTGACCATGAAAACTCAACTGTGTCTGCTGAAGCAACAGCGGTAATGTTGGTTACTGAACTGCATGGATGACCCGCCTGGTCCATCCTCGCATATCCGCTGGAAACGGACGAAGAGCACCAGCTTTTCACTTCGAAAGTATAAGGAGAGTTAAGTGATAGTCCGGTAAATGTGTAGAAGGTATCAGTGATTTGAGTCGCCGGAATTATCCAGGGTTTACAGCATACTTTTTTGTATCCGACTGTATAGTAACTGGCATGCTTAACCGAATGCCATGAGAGTGTTGCAGAGCACCCCGTTTGATTGGTGATGAATAAATTTTTTGGCTTCGTTACGGTACATTGAGAATAGGAATGAATAGAGCAGACACAAATTAAAACTGCAAGAAGAATTTTCATGCTTCCGGAGTTTGATGGTTGCAATGAAATGTAAATGTATCACGTTTTTGCAATCTGCCGGGGGAAATTATATTATTGCTTTATAAGTCCCGCATATTAATCCCATCAAAAAAGCAGCCCTGAAAACTATAGGGCTGCTCATTTCTTCATTCACTTCATTCAAAACTTATCTTCCTGATTTGGCAATCAGGAATTGTTGCATCACGCGGTCATCATCAAAGGTTATTCGCACGAAATAAGAACCCGCGCTAAACCGCTGATTGAATAAAATATCACTATTATATTTTCCTCCATCAACCGTCTGCTTCTCACTATACATCACTTCACCCAGCAAGTTGCGTATTTCCAATGTGGCTTCACCGCTTGCTTGCGATGCAAACTGCGCATTAATATGGATGCCGTCGAAGGCAGGGTTAGGATAGAGGTTCATGGTAGTCCTTAGCTCATTACCGATTGTTTGACCATCTTCCATCTTGCAATTATTCGTAATTGTGATGGAGTTGGAGGTAAGTGTGCAACCGGCAGTACTAGTGACGAAGCATGTGTAAGTACCCGCCAAGCCTGTTATATATTTTGAGGTGGTAGCTCCTGCAATGCTGGTTCCGTTATTTTTCCATTGATAAATATTGCCGGTGGCTGTGGTTTCCGTAAGCGTAACAGTCGCTCCGCCGCAAAGATTCGATGCCCCTGAGTTACTGATAGAAGCTACGGGAAGCTTGTTCACCGTCACCTTCACTCCTGTAGCTGCAGTTTTACTGCATCCATGAGAATCTGTAATTTTTACTTTGTAAGTTCCCGATGCACCCGGCTCCCAGGTTTGACCCGTAGCTCCATTTTGTACAGCAGTTCCTTTCAGCCATTGATATGAATAACCGGAAACAGTTGAAAGGTAACTGCCCGGTGCATTTTTACAATAGGTAGTAGGACCTACCGCCGTTATGACCGGTTCAGGAAGTATCCATTCATTTATTATAGCCGGGGAAGAAACTTTTGTACATCCATGAGAATCAGTAACCGTTACTGTAAAAGTGCCGCTTGCAGTAATATAAATAGATCGTGCTGTTTTTCCGTTTGACCAAATATAGCTGGATGCAACGCTTGATCTAAGTGAATCACTTCCTCCATCACAAAAATCGGATGCCCCAACAGAAGTGATCGTGACAGTTGGAAGTGCATATACAGCGGTAGTTACTGCTGGACTAACTCCCGTGCATCCGTTTAAATCCGTCACCGTCACAGTATAGGTACTTGCTGTTGCAGAAGGTATAGATTGCGTAGTGGCGCCAGTTGACCAATGATAAGAAGTTGCTGCGATACTTGAACTCAGCGAAGTTGAACCACCCTCGCAAATGGATGCCGAACCGGTGATGGTTGGCACCGGCGATACATTAACGATAATGGTAGAACCTGCTGATAGGTTAGTACATCCATAACCATTGGTTATTTGCACCTTGTAAGTGGCACCCACTGTTGGTATATAATTCTGAGCAGTTGCACCGACAATTACATTGCCCCCTTTAAGCCATTGGTAGGAATAACCGGTAACTGAAGTGGTTAAATAGGCGCCTGAATTATCACAGAACGTCAATGATCCAGTACTGCTGGTCAGATCAGGTGTCGGAAGTATCCATTCAGTTATTGTTGTTGGTGAAGCAGCATTTGAACATCCATGAGAATCAGTTACGGTAACTGTGAAGGTACCACTTGCAGTAACATTAATAGCTTGTGTTGTTTTTCCATTGGACCACAGGTAGCTGCTTGCCGTGTTTGATTTAAGTGAATCATTTCCTCCATCACAAAAAGTAGTTGAGCCGGTAGAAGTAATGGTAACGGTTGGAAGCGAGTAAACTGTCGTTGTTACTGCGGATGCAAGGCCACTGCATGCGTTTGCATCAGTGACTGCTACCGTAAAGGTTCCTGCTGTTGATGGAGGAATAGACTGTGTTGTGGCTCCATTTGACCATAAATAGGAAATACCGGAAATGTTCGCGCCCAACGAAGTAGAACCGCCCTGACAAATTGAAAGAGATCCGGTGATGACTGGTGCCGGCGCCAAATTGATAGTAATAGTTTTGCTGACAGATGTACTGGTACATCCGCCATCATCTGTTATTCGCACTTTATAACCGCCATTCGAAGTCGGCACATAGGTTTGATTGCTCGCGCCGGTGAGTACCGTTGTTCCTTTGAGCCATTGATAATTATAGCCGGAAAGTGAAGTGGTTAAGTATGCACCTACATTGTTACAAAACGTAAATGAGCCCGTACTGCTCGTTACTACGGGGATTGGAAGTGCTCCTACTGTTACAGTAATGGGATTTGAATTCCCCATGCATCCATTTGTGTCGGTCACCATACAACTGTATGTGCCCGATTCAGAATAAGTATGAGTTTGTCCAAATTGACCCGTTGACCATAAATAGGGATTATAGGTACCTATAACGCTCAAAATCACATTTCCACCTGTGCAAAATGCAGTAGCGCTTCCCGCGGTGATGGTGGGCGTAGGTAAAGGATTCACCGTAACAGTTTTAGGTACGGCAGATATACCGGAGCAGCCATTTGAATTCGTTACGAGAACAGTATAATTGCCAGTGGCAGTCACTGTAGCAGTAGACGTGGTTGCTCCCCCTAACCATAAGTATGAAGAATATGAAAGGACAGTATTTAAGGCGGTGGATTGTCCCTGACAGATTTTAGCCGTTCCCTGAATGACAGGATTAGCAGCAGCATTTACTACAGGACTAATAATTTCTGATCTGTTTGTACAACCATAAACATCGGTGAGTCGCACCCTGTAAGTTGCGGAAGCCGTTGGTATATAAGTTTGGTTAGTGGCTCCACTTATATTTGCTCCACCCATGAGCCATTGATAATTATATCCCGTAGTTGATGTACTGAAATATACACCGCTGTTAGCACAAAAAGTAAGAGCGCCTGTGCTCGTTGTCACAATAGGTACCGGAACCGTGTGCACGGCAGTAACAATTGAATTGGAATTTCCTATGCAGCCATGTAAATCAGTCACAGTACAGAAGTTACTTCCTGCGGTTGTTATTGTCCTGCTTTGACCATAATTGCCCGATGACCAGTAATAAGTAGAGTAAGCAGTGGTAACAGCAAGGATCACGCTTTGATCAGCACAGAATGTGGTTGGCCCCTGAGCCGTAATAACAGGAGTCGGGAGTGGATATACAGTAATTACTTTAGGAAGAGAAGTTGCCCTGCAGCCGTTAACATCTATACCTGTCAAAGTATAGTCTCCGGTAGTGCCTACTGTAATGGAATTTGTAGTTCCGCCATTTGACCACAGATAAGCATTGTAAGTCTGGTTTGCAACCAATTCAGTCGTAAAACCCTGGCAAATATTCACAGCATAATTTGTAACACTGATCGTAGGCGTATAGGGCAATGGATTAACAGTGATGTGAACCGTGGCAGCTCCATAATATCCTGCCGCAAGAGCATAAACATGAACCCCGTAATCCCCTGTTGACTTTACCCAAATTGTTCTGGTAGTAGCTCCCGTAGACCAAACATAGTTAACAAATCCAGTGGGGGCTTCAAGTTGAACACTATCGCCTGAACAAATGGAAACAGCTCCATCAACCTGGATGCTTGCAGTGGGAGGAGCAGCCGGAACAAAACTGCTTGTGATTTTAGTTGCCGAATAGGGTTGCAGGACAAGCGTTGCCGGTAAAGTCCCGCTTAGTGTTGTAACGTCAGTAGTGCTGTTTGCAATAGGAGCCAAAGGATTAGCATATTTCTGAACATAAGTGCCCGTAGTGAAGAAAGCCGTTGTTGCTATAGTAACAGGGGTTCCGGTAAGATTTAGAATCATAGCGTCAGATCCGGTTGAGTTGCTGAAAAGCCAACCATACACTCCATCATAGGTTCTGGTTTGTGTTCCGAAAACTTCTACCACCGTCACTTGCGGGACGGGTGTAAAGACCAAGGGTGAAGCAAAGGTCTTTTTATCAGCGGCCTCACCCAGCATTTTCATAGTATTTCCGCTTGCCGTCAATCCCCAATAAACAGTGGTTGGGGGGTTTGGCATAGTCGTCCATGCGTCACTCTCTCCGCCCATTAAAAAACCGTTGGTGGAAAAGAAATACTGTCCGTATGCAGCAGAGCCATCAATAGACCACGGAGTAAGCATTTTAATACGCTCATCATTTAAGAACAGCATGCTTTGCAGAGGAAGGTATAGACCATGTCCCCAAAGACCACCTACAGGACGATCTTTATCGGTCATGTTGTATTCTGTAATCCAAATCTCTTTACCTGGAGACAAATTATTCACTGATGCGTTGGCAAGCAGACCATAGCCTTTAAACGGCTGATACATCCAATCTTCAACTTCATCAATAGTTACCGCAGCTTTTTCCGCAGCCGTTGCAGTAGAATCCATCCAATGCGAACCAAAGTAAGTATGATAAGTCCATACGTCCTCGCGGTGATTTATTAATAGCTGCATTGAATCATTCCATTTCACCCGCTTGGGCCTATTATTTTTTTCAAAGCATCCCTGGACAGCGACCTTGCAATTAGGAAAATAGTGATGAATGGTGTCTATCCAGATATTGCACATGTCAGCATAGGTTTTTACATAATGAAAAACCGAGTCAACGTAAACAATACCAGGCCCCGAGTCGTCTTCAGTGCCCTGGATATAAAACTCATTACCCAACTCCACAAATTTTACCCCGAGGCCAATAGAATCGGCGTGTCTCAACATCGCCATTTGGTCTTGCAACGTGGAGGTTACCATGTTCAAGGACAATATCGCTTCAGCATGGCAAGAGTCTTTTGTTATCTTAAAATTTTCCAGGTAGTTTGACACTCTCGCAAGAATGGCATAATTTGACGGAAGATTGGGTGAATTAACAAACCACCCTCTTTTCCAATCCCACCAATTTGAATTGCCTCCGGCAGGATACCTCAGAACTTTAGGTTTGAGCGCAGGAAGCTTAGCCATCAGGTTGGGCTCATTCCACGATTCGCCATTTCGAACAGTTGATTGGCCGTTGTAACCAAGCCACGTTGGTGATAAAGTTTTTTGAATTGATAATCCCATGCTTGACGGAGCCTGGGAAAGGGTTGTTTGCACGTCCAGCAAGGAAATCGAGATAAGAGCAAACAAGCTGATCGAGAGTAAATGGATTTTTTTCATATTTTAGTGTAATATTTTATGGCTAACTGATATTTTCATCTTCCAACGCATGAAAATTTAAAAAGTTACCCAAAAGGAGCAAACATTTCTACAATGTTTTTATAGGTCTTTCGCAGCAGAATCGTACAAGTCTTTTGCAGGGGTTGCGCAAGGCGCAGTATTTATAGACTGTGCACTCTATATTTTAAGAACGCAATCTTTTATTTACCAGGAGGAATTGGGGAACCTTAAGTGTAGAGAGGAAACTGCTTCATAAATTCATTCACCTGGCTGTGAATTCCGGCTAATACACTTTCGTCATCAGCATTCATGATGATGTGATCAATCCATTCGACAATTTGATCCATGTGCCCTTCTTTCATTCCGCGTGAAGTGATGGCGGAAGTGCCCACACGAATTCCGGAAGTAACCATCGGAGATTTATCGTCGAAAGGAACCATGTTTTTATTCAGCGTGATCTCGGCGCGAACAAGGGTGTTCTCTGCTTTCTTGCCCGAAATATTTTTATTGTGGAGGTCAATGAGCATAAGATGATTGTCAGTGCCACCCGAGACGATATTGTAACCACGCTTTGTAAATGATGCAGCCATTGCCCGGGCGTTCTTCTGTATCTGAAGGATGTAAATGCGATATTCTTCAGTCAGCGCTTCGGCAAATGCAACTGCCTTTGAGGCGATCACATGCTCGAGCGGCCCACCCTGGTGACCCGGAAACACTGCAGAGTCGATCAACGATGACATCATTCTTATTTCACCTTTTGCGGTTTTAATACCCCAGGGATTTTCAAAATCTTTTCCCATCAAAATAATCCCGCCACGGGGACCACGCAACGTTTTGTGAGTGGTAGAAGTAACGATGTGGCAATAGGGGAGCGGATCATTCAACAGATCACAGGCGATCAATCCTGCAGGGTGTGCCATGTCACACATAAGCAGCGCGCCCACTTCATCTGCAATCTCCCTGAAGCGTTTGTAATCCCAGTCACGTGAGTATGCAGAGGCGCCGCAGATGATCAGCTTTGGTTTTTCTGCTCTTGCAACATCCGCTACATCATCCATGTTGATCCTTCCGGTTCCCTGTTCCACACCATAAAAAAATGGCTGGTATAATTTGCCTGAAGAATTTACCGGTGAACCGTGCGTTAGATGCCCGCCATGTGACAGATTCAACCCCAGAATTTTGTCGCCCGGCTTTAACACAGCAAGGTAAACGGCTGAGTTGGCCTGTGCGCCGGAGTGCGGTTGCACGTTTGCATACGTGGCGCCGAATAATTCCTTTACGCGGTCAATCGCCAGTTGCTCCACTTCATCTACTACTTCGCAACCGCCATAGTATCTTCTTCCGGGATAACCTTCCGCATATTTATTAGTGAGGCAGCTGCCCATGGCTTCCATCACTTGCCTGCTCACAAAATTTTCTGAAGCAATCAACTCAATACCCTGGCGCTGGCGTTCGAGTTCTTTGTTGATGAGGGAAAACAAAAGTTCATCTCGGTTCATGTGGTGAATGGTGAATGAGTGAATGGTGAATTGAAAATGTTCTCACTGATCAGGCAGATAAAAAGAAAAAAATGCAGTGATCTGCTCTATCCGTCAACCTTACATTCAAGTTCGCGGTGAAGATAAAAATTCATTGCTCGATTTAATCAGTAAAGGCTGATTTCAGTCCAGATCAATCGGGATTATCGGGGACTTACCTGGCAGCGCTCATGCTGTACTTCCTGATACACTTCTCAATTGATCGCGGTAACCGCTTAATCTATACGCACTCAACCTGAGGGCAAGCCATCGCTGATTTCCATCTTGCCATTTTTCATCTGCTCCATGTAGCTGTAAATATTTATTGCTGCAATGAGTAAAAAGCAAATGATGACGAGCCAATATCCCGTTTCGTATTCAATGGTAATATTCCTATCAATAAGACTGTTTGTGTTTTCATCCGGAATTTTATTTGGATGTGAATACTTATTATCGAATTGAACCCGCATTAAGAACAATGACATCATTCCTGCCAGGCCGATGATGCCCTGAAGCATTTCTCTTCTCCATTGCATTAAGAATGACAGAACCAATCCCCCGATAGCAAGCAGCAATGATGCGGTGGCAAAATTATTTCTCTCAATATTCATATTAGTATCATTCCCGCGATTCACTTCAGTGCCTGTAAGATGAGGTGAAGAGGCAATGGAATCCATTGCATTAATGGCTTGTTGCAAAGAATCGTTTGAATGATTTCCAATCCTGCAACCTGTGGCAAGCTCAATTCCTTTCACCCGATCCAGTTCTTCGTGATTGCATTTGATGTTGATAAAAGGAAGAAAGAATAAAATAATGATAGCGCAATAGGTCGCAGCCGTAAGCCGGGGGACATAGATGAACATGGATACTATTTGATAGAGTTAAACGAGGCTGAAATGATGCCGATTAATTTTCATTCTCCTTCAGAAAATCTGTAATCATTTCGCGGAACATTTTTTTTGCTTCCTCATATATCTTCATCACACTTTCATCGTCAGTGCTTGCTGCAAATTCTTTGAGGGTATAGTAAGATCGTGTAGCAAACATCCTTTGGTCCTCTTTTATTTGCCCGATCAATTTCAATAACTCGGCGCGCACTGTCACGAGCGTGGTATTGATTCGGTCAAGCATCTGCTGATCTTCTTCACTGAGAAATACAGATTGCTCCAGTTTCTTTTTTGCATCCATGATAACCTGCAGCGGCTCAACCAGCGCTGTAATTTTTTTGTACTGTTCAATGCGTTCGTGTTCTCCGGGAGAAGTCATACAATGAATTGAACCACAAAAATAAGAAGAAGAAGGATACAAGTAAGGGAACAATATCGAACACCGAATAGGATTCCGGGTCAAATACTCCCTTATTTAATATTTCACTATTCTTTTTCTTTTACCGTAGTCATCCACAGTAACTGAAACCTTAAGATTGGTTAGCCGTAGACCTAGTATACATAAAAATTCAAAACTTTCGATAAATGTCTGTAATCTCCTCTACTATGGCTATGCGCCTCTCAAATATATGGCTGATAATTAGTGGCTCCCTTTCTGTCCTCGGTATGTTCGCTTTCCAGTCAGGAAGCCTGGATAGCGATGTTAAGCCGTCACCATCTTCTCTTGTTCCTCTATCATCAAAACAAAATGAGGAAGCTAAACTCATTCACGAACCATTGAACCATCCTCCATCAGGTAAAGTGAATATGCTGATTTTTTCTCAGGATGAAACGATTGAAATGAACCCTGTTCAGAAAGGAATTCATTCGTTCGCCCCGCTGCAACGTTGAAGTGTAAAAAGAAAAGATTCACCAAAAAATTCCTGTCTCGTTTTTTATCAGCGTCGCTGAAGGCACATTCATATTCTTCAAATAATTTTTTCACCTCTTTTGTCATGCCGTTTTACTTTCCTTTTCCACCGCTTCTTTTAATTTGGGAAGTACCATATCCCATCCTCCCATAGAATCTTTGTACCGGGCTTGGCCATCAGCGATTTTGGCAAAGTCACCATCGGTGATGATCAGCTTTGTTTTCCCGTCTTCAGGAGTTAACGTGTAAGTCACTGTCGAGTAATTAGCGGGGATGTCAGGCAGTTTACTGTCCGTGCCAAACGTGGTGAACCGAAGGAGTTTTTCCGGATCAATGTCAACGATGTGTCCTTTCACGTAGACCTTGCTGTCATGGTGTCCTTTCCAGATAAGTTCACTTCCTTTTTTCCAATCAGAAATTGCATCGCATTCATACATGTATTGCCGCGTATACTTTGGCTTTGTTAATGAGTCCCACACTTTTGAAACAGGAGCATCGAGAATGATTTCTTTACGGATAAATAAGTGATCTTCCATTTTTTGTTTTGGTTTTTTTGTTAAGTCAAGTCAGTTCCAAATTGATGTGCCAAATCTTCAACATCAATGATGCCGAAGAAATTTTGAAATCTTGCGGAATGATTGTCGTCCTGATTAATACACTCACTTGTTTTCTATCTTAGTCGCTTTGGCATAAGTTCCAATGAGTTCACCATAGCCAACGATGTGAGTGCTCATTGCTGTCTCCAATGCTTTCTTATCAGCACCTTCCTGCAGGTCGAGGGTCGCGTCGAGTGCATAGACTTTGAAATGATAATGATGTGTTCCGGTTGGCGGGCAAGGTCCGAAGTATCCCATTTTGCCAGTGCCATTCTTTCCCTGCACACCCGGTGCAGAATTTTCAGCGATCATGTCCATTGGCTTGATATTCCAGATCACCCAGTGAACAAAAGTGCCATTGGGAGCATCGGGATCATCAAGAATTATTGCCATGCTCTTTGCATCAGCAGGAAGGCCTGCGATCTTCAGCGGCGGATTGATGTTCGCACCATCGCAGGTGAACTTTGATGGAATCATTCCATTGTTCTGAAATGCTGTGCTGCTTACAGTTAGCGATACTTTAACGAGTGCTGCTACAAGGATTGCGATTAGTAAGTTCATGCTGAGTTTATTTTAGTGTGAAAAGAAAAATAGATGGTGCAATGTGATTTTATTTTAAGCGCGCTGCCTGGTTGTGATTGTTTGAAATTCTTTTTCCGCCTCCCGGGCTTGTCGGGCATGTTTGAATATCAATGCGGAAAAAACATGCCATTGACTCTCAGCAATTTTCTGAACTGAAAATCAAATCATCAGCAGATTCGCAGGAAATTAATTTCCCCACGTGTGGAAACTTTTCATCCGAAATTCTTCGATGACTTCAATTTATGGATAAAAACAACATCAGAAAATACAGGTGCGATAGTGACAGTTCTCACCTCGAATATCTAAAATGATTAAGGCAGACTTTATCACGCGGGATTTAGAATGAGTCCGGAATACTCTGAGGAAATTAATTTCCCACGTGCTGAAAATTTCAACCATAAATTTTTTCTGCATCGGATTTCTTCATGAAAAAGGATGAAAAATTGGATGCTTGAGTGGTAAAAAATTTGTGGTAAAAATGATAACCAAAAATCAAAAAGGAGGATCTTTATTATGCAAATCGCAAAAAGAAAACCTGACGGGGAATCGAGGTTATTTCCCGCCACCGAATTTTTCGACAGGGATTTTTTCCCTGCATTTTTTTCCCGTCCCATGAATGAGCCGGCGGTAAATGTGATTGAAAATAGCGACAACTTCAGAATTGAATTAGCTGCCCCCGGAATGAAGAAAGAAGATTTCAAAATCAGAGTAGATGGAAACCTGCTTGAGATTTCTGCCGAGAGAAAGGAAGAGAAAGAAGAGAAGGAAGAAAATTACACACGGCGCGAATTCAGTCAGAGTTCCTTCAGCAGAACTTTTACGCTTCCTGACACCATCAATGCAGATAAGATCGGCGCGGATTACCGGGATGGCTTGTTGAAGCTAACGCTGCCCAAAAAGGATGAAGCGAAAAAGAGAGAGCCGAAGCAAATTCCAATTTCCTGATGTTGAAGCACATGATGATCTTTGTACGAGGTTTTTTCTTTTTCTTATTAAAGCGCGTGTTCTCAATGGAGCACGCGTTTTTTTATGCCGAATGAAATAAGTGGATCCCGTTTCTGGTTCTGATGGTATTTCTCAGTCACGATTATAACGTGAAATCCTGCAATACTGAGGGAGGTTTCGCTAGCATCTTTACACGAAACTCTGCAGCGATTTTTTAAGCTCGCTCGCCGGGCGCACTCCTGATTGTCGCCACACCATTTTTCCCTCCTTGAAAATCGCGAGGGTAGGTACAGCCTGAATGCCATAAGTGTTTGCTACCTGCGGAGCTTTGTCAATATCTATTTTGATGATGGTTGCTGCATCACCAACTCCTGACTTTACTTCTTTAAGAATAGGAGGCATCATTTTGCAAGGACCACACCACTCGGCAAAGAAATCTACCAGAACGGGTTTGCTTCCTTTAATGAGTTCATTGAAAGATTGCATGATGATTTTTTTGGTACTGGAAGTTTTTTCAGCTATTGATAATTCCATCACCTTTCTTGCCAAAGATTCTGCGAAGATCATCCAAAAGTACTGCAGGACGGAATGACGATTTGGAGAGCGGCTTTCAAAGCAGTCCCACATCTCTACCAATTATCAGTTTTGAAACATCCCTGCTTACCAACTCGTAAGGGTTTAATACTTCAATGAAATAATTAATTAATATTTCTAAATCTATTAGAATCATGCGGAAAGGCCTCCTGATAATTTGGCTGATTATTTTATTTGCCGGAATCTCTTCACTGTTTTGGTACAATGAGTGGGTTTACAGCTTACCTACTCCTGTTCCGAAAAAGCACATCACCCGGCAGATGGGAGAATATGTTGACATAAGCAGGCAGTTTCAAACAGATACGGCCAAACCGGTCTTTCTTCATTTCTTTAATCCAACTTGTCCCTGCTCAAAATTCAACATCCCGCACTTTAAATCGCTGGTAAAAAAATATGGGGATCGGGTCACTTTTGCAATCGTAGTGATGAGTAAAGATTCTTATTCGGTTGAGCAGATACAGAACAGGTTTGATTTGGCAATTCCCGTTTCATTCGATACCACGCTCGCTATTTCCTGCGGAGTATATTCTACCCCGCAGGCAGTACTGCTTGGCAAAGATCGCAAGCTTTATTACAGAGGCAATTACAATAAGAACCGCTATTGCACCGATGTGAAAAGTAACTATGCACAGATGGCTATAGATTCTATATTAAATTATAAGCAAGATCCAATTTTTGGCTTGTCGGCAAGTAAAGCTTACGGGTGTCAGCTTCCTAACTGTAATAAATAATATGAAGAACGTATTCGCATTACAACACCCCGAACGGACCAGGCAGCTTGATGGTTTTCTGGACCTCATAAAAAATAAATCTGACCGGCTGATCAATTATTTTTTGATCAGTTATTTTTTAGGAGGTCTATTGCTCGCTTTCTTTTATGATACCTGGATGGTAGCTATCGGAGTGGGCGGCTTAGCACTCATAGCATACTATTCTGCAAAAATTCTTTTACCCGATTCCAATTTATATCAATATGTATTAAGCGCGGTGCTTGGCGTTTTTATGGCGCAATACATCTATCAGATGCATGGATTATTTGAAATGCACTTTGTAGCATTTATAGGAAGCGCCATGCTCATCACGTATCAAAACTGGAAGCTGCAGATCCCGATTATCTTAATAGTGGCTATTCACCACGGAGTGTTTGGCTATCTTCAATATCTCAACTTCGACCAGGTTTACTTCACACAGCTCGAGTATATGGATCTGCAAACTTTTATCATACATATATTGCTTGCCGTCGCCATATTTTTTATGTGCGGGTTATGGGCGCATCACTTTAAAAAGTATAGTGAAAGGCATATTGCGCAAAGCTTTGAAATTGGCAGACTACAGGTGGCAGAAGCGCAAAAAGAAGAGCTGCAAAAATCAAATACGGAACTCGATCGCTTCGTTTACAGCGTTTCCCATGATCTGCGTGCACCCCTCTGCTCCATGCTTGGTGTGATAGAAATAACAGAAGAGATGACCGAAGATAGTTTGACGCTGAAGCATTTCGGTATGCTCAAAACCAGCATTGGTAAAATGGATGGCTTCATCGGCGATATCCTTCATTACTCAAGGAACTCACGGCTTGAAGTGAAAAGCGAAGAAATCAATTTCAAAGAAATTCTGACTGACATCACCAATAACCTGAAGTACATGGCACCGACACATCGCGCGGTAGATATAGATATAGAGGTTAACAATGAAAAATTATTTTTCTCCGATAAGAGGCGGATCAATGTGGTGCTGAATAATCTCATTGCTAATTCCATCCGCTACCAGAATCCTAAAACAGAAAACCCTTATGTAAAGGTGGAAGTAAAGAACACTGAATCCGGAGTAAGCATTCTTGTGAAAGATAATGGTATCGGCATCAGCAAGGAATTTCATCCTAAAATATATGACATGTTTTACCGGGTTTCTGAAGTCTCAGAAGGCTCCGGGCTCGGATTATATATCGTGAAAGAAATGATCCACAAATTAGAAGGAGCCATAGATTTCGATTCAGAATTAGGTACAGGAACAACTTTTAGTTTACGCATACCCCAACAAAGAGCAACAGCATGAAACTATTACAAACAAAAACTCCCTTTAAGAAGGTGATGGTCATTGATGATAATCATATAGACCGGTACCTGGCTGAAATAATTATAAAGAGGGCCTCGTTCGCCGAAGAAACGGTGATGCAGGATTCTGCGCGAAGCGCTTTGGAATACCTTGCATCCCATGCGATGAGTCCTGCCGATTTACCGCAACTGATCTTTCTCGACATCCGGATGCCGGAGCTTGATGGCTTTGCTTTCCTGGAGTTGTATGAGAAGTTGCCTGAGGCGGTACAGCAGCGTTGCATCATCATGATGCTCACTTCTTCCCTCGATCCTGAAGATCATGACCGCGCATTAAATAGCAAGTTTGTAAGCCAGTTTCTGAATAAGCCCCTGAACAGGGTGAAACTCGAATCATTATTAGCCAACCAACCTTGTCTTGATACTCCTGTAGATAAAGTAGCCTGAACAAAACCGTTGTTTTCTTTCCAACCGGACTTTTGCATCCTCCTAACCTGTTCCGGTGCCACAGAACGTCCTCTGTGAAATTGGCTTTATGCTGAAGCCTGCTGCTTCTGAATTCTTCCTCACGGCTTGTCACATCATATAACAGCAGGCGCTCTTTCGGACCCGTTGTGAGCACCACTTCATTATTGGCATTAACGTGGCAAAAAATTCAAATCCATTGTTCACCCGGGGAATATGAAACATCCCCACCTCAAGTCCCGTAAACCTTGGAGCACCCTGAAGTAGTCGAATAGCATGATTTGAAATATTTTTTCAAAGAAAAATGCAAACGGCACCTCTCATAGTTTAGCTGACAATTTTTTGATTCATCAGAAGGTAAGCTTACATATTAATCTTTCTAATTGCAATTGGAATTATGAAGAACGCATTACCAAAACAAAATAGTGAAGGAACACCGCACCTTGATGTCTTTTATCATCTTATAAAAAATAAGTCAGATTCGATGATCAATTATTTTTTGATCGGCTATTTTTTAGAAGGATTATTTCTTGCTTTCTTTTATGATGCCTGGGTGGCAGCCATGGTTGCGGGTAGTGTCCTGCTTCTCGCTTATTATTCTGTAAAAAGGATTTGGCCGCATTCCAATTTATATCAATACATATTAAGTGCTGTTCTCGGAATTTTTGTTGTGCAGTACATCTATGAAATGCATGGATTATATGAAATGAACTTTCTCGCTTTAATAGGAAGCGTCCTGCTCATTGCCTATCAAAACTGGAAACTGCAAATTCCCCTCGCAGTGATCGTCATAGCTCACCATGCTATGCTTGGCTATTTCAAATTTGCCGGCATTCACAATGCATATTTCACGCAGCTCAATTCTATGGACCTGCAAACTTTCACCCTTCATCTATTGCTGTCAGGTATCATATTTTTCATTTGCGGACTGTGGGCTTTTCAATTTAAGGGCTACAGTGAGAGGCACATTCAGCAAAGCTTTGAAATCGGGCGGTTACAGGTGGCAGAAGTACAAAGGGAAGAACTTATAAAATCAAATACTGAACTCGACCGTTTTGTCTACAGTGTTTCTCATGATCTGCGCGCGCCCCTTTGTTCCATGCTGGGCGTGATAGAAATATCAGAAGAACTTACTAAAGATAAAGTTGCACTGGAGCATTTTGCCATGCTCAAAACCACGATCGGGAAGCTCAATGGGTTCATCAGCGACATACTCACGTACTCAAAAAATTCCAGGGTGGAGGTGAAACACGAAGTAATCCACTTCAAAGAAATTTTAGATGAAATAACGAATGACCTGAAGTATATGGCATCAGACAATCTCAAGGTGAATATTGATATTAAGGTGAACAATGAAAAGCAATTTAGTTCTGATAAGAGCCGGATCAATGTAGTCCTCAACAACCTCATCGCTAATTCCATCCGCTATCAGAACCCGGAAAGAAAAGACCCGTTTATAAAGATTGAAGTGGATACCGCAGAAACCGAAGCGCTCATCATGATCAGGGACAATGGCATTGGCATCGGCAAGGAATATCAACCTAAAATATTCGATATGTTCTACCGCGTTTCTAACGCTTCAGAAGGATCAGGGCTCGGGCTCTATATCGTAAAAGAAATGATTGAAAAGTTAGACGGGCAAATTGACTTTCATTCAGAATTAGGTGAAGGAACCACTTTTAATATACGCATCCCTAACAATTAACAAACCATGAACCACTTAAAAAGCCAAACGCAGTTTAAAAAAGTAATGGTCATTGATGACAATCACATTGACCGCTACCTCGCAGAAGTATATATGAAAATGACATCGTTTGCCAAAGAAGTGGTATTGAAGGACTCAGCACGCAGCGCTCTGAAATATCTTGAATCGCTGGCAGGCACGCCTGAAGAGTTGCCCCAACTCATCTTTCTCGACATCAGGATGCCGGAGATGAATGGCTTCGAGTTTCTCGACGTGTATGAAAACCTGCCTGAAATAGTGAAGCAGCGATGCATCATCATGATGCTCACTTCTTCCCTTGATGCTGATGATGATGTCCGCGCATCCCGCAACAAATTTGTCAACCGCTTCATGCACAAGCCCCTCAACAAAACGAAGCTCGAAGAGTTGTTATCTGAAATAACCGGTCCCGGCATTGCTTCAAAAAAAGTTGCATAAAAGTTGCCAGGAGACTCTATCGCGGAATTAACACATTGAGAGAAAAAAAGCTTTCGTGAAAAGCATCTCAAGCCATTTCGGCAATGCATACCATAGCTCCGCCATCCTTCACAGTCCCGACCTTCGGGACTTTAAAAGATCATCACCGCAATTCCAAAAAAATAGTTCACCCTCGCTGTAACCTTTTGCCCGCTCAAGCTACTTTAGTAAAGTAACGTTTCGAAAGCAAGCATGGCGACTGAGCATCAGCAGGAATTTCTTGCACTGTATGAACCCATACATGACCGGTTCACCCGCTATTGCGGCAGCCACGCTTATGGATTGATGGAAGCAGAAGACCTTGTTCATGAAACAATTCTCATTACGCTGCAAAAGTTTTCTTCAATCCGCGATAAGAACAAGCTGCTGCCTTTTATGATGGCGGTAGCAGGAAATATCATGAAAACTGGCTGGCGCAAAAACAAATTCAAAACACCCTTTGATGAAGAGGCCTTGAAAAAGCTCGAGGCAAAAATCAATGATCCGGAAACGGCACTCGACGTCCATTACCTCTACAAGGCATTGAATCAACTGCATCCGAAAGAGAAAGATGCCGTGCTGCTGTTTGAAGTGAGTGGTTTCTCCGTCAAAGAGATCAGTGAAATACAGCAATCGAATGAAGGAGCCGTGAGAACCAGGCTGAGCCGCGCGCGGCAGAAATTGAAAGAGATGCTGAGTGATGAGACCCTCACCGTGAAAGAAGATTCAGTGATGTCAACCCTTTTTACCATCGCGCTATGAACAGAATTGTTCCCATAGAAAAAACATTTGGCGTGATCCGCACACTGCAGCCGGAGATGGATTTCCTCAGCATTCAGCAATTCGTGATCCACCATCCTGTTATTCCCGCGCAGCCGCATTTCAATTGGTTAACTCTTAAAAACTTTCTTCCTATGATCGCAATTACTTCCGTGGTTACTGTGGCGCTGCTATTGTCGCGCCCTGCACACAAAGAGATCACCCCGGTGCCTAATGTTCAGCATGAAACTATTGCACCGGTTGTTGAACAGCCGCTGATCCTGCAGACAGATTCACCGAAAAAAGAAAAAGCGAAAGTTCCCGGACCCGGGAAAAATAAAACAGCAGTGAGTTTTTCATCAGCGTCATCAGATTCAACACAGAGCGCCGCATCGCGAAATACCAGCGTCTCTGCCGAAGTAACGACAGATAATGACAGTGTTTCAGCTACTGTGGTTGTAAATAACCGTACTGAAGCGGGCAGCAAAGAGCACGTGTGGACAGCCACATCAAAAAAATGCAAATGCACTTTCGGCAGTGATGATGACTGGATAGAAGATGTTGTAAAGGAATTACTGAAAGAAAAACTGATCGAAAGCGAATGCGATTACAAGTTCAAGCTGACTGCTCATGCTTTTTATGTTGACGGAAAAGAAATTGACGACAAGCAATTTGCCTCAAAGATGTTGAAGCTCTTTGAGGCATCTACCGGTGAGCGACTCCACAATGACGATGACTATGTCTCAGTGAAAATGAATGGAAAAAGTTGTAGTCTCTCCAAGAACATCAACAATTGACAAACTCCGGGCGCATCAAGCAACGCTTTGATAAACGGGCGATGTTCCTTTAACAATATCTGCATTAGCAGTCGAAGGTGATGCGATAATATTTATGTGGTCGCCTGAGTTCCTCCTCGTAAAGTTGCTCCGGCATTTGTGTTACCAGCGCAAGTCTTTCTTCAGGGGTCATTCGCAATCGTGCTATCAGTGTAAATTCTTCTTCCTCCTCAAACGATTTGAAAAAATGAATCCGCTTTTTATTGTAAGCAGTTTCCGGCTCGCTTAATTGATTCTTGTTTTTTTCTTCCATTTGAAAAAAATCTTCGTCATCTCCGGAAAAGGTAAGGGAACAATGAAACTATCTTTGTTAATGCTCCGCGTATTTGATGATGCTAATTGTCCGGTCCAAAGGATTCCTATGGAAAGGATTTCTTTGGAACAGATTATATGAAATAATGCCTCTGCCCACCTTTGAGCGTTGAAGAAGAAATCCGTGTGCAGGTTTCCAAATCCCATCCTAATTAATTTTCTTAGCGCTAAATTCACACACACACACACACACACATGAAAAAAAATTTTGCTTGCCTTATTCTGTTTGGCTTATTCATCCAACCATTGAGGGCACAATACACACCCTTCTTCAAAGAGGAATTTGACGACAACAAAAACAACTGGTTCGTCGGTGACGTGAAAAAATCTTCTGTAGAACTCAACAGCAGCAAATACAGCATTTACAACGATGAGGGAAAAAATCCAATCGTATCACTCATTGATCTGCCGTTTGATGAGCATAAAAATTACAGGATAGAATCAAACATGGAAGAGGGTTACATCCCTTATGAGGAGAGCCGCTGCGGGATTATGTTCGCAGCGAAAGATGAAAAGAATGGCTATGGTGTTTTCTTTAACAGGTACAAGTGGTTCTACTTCGTGAAAATTGAGGGCGGAAAAATCAAACAGCTTTTTTTCGACGTCAACCATAAAAATTCTATGAGCGTAAAAATCACGCTGGAAGACTGGCGCTGGAAATTTGTTGTCGGTGATACCACCATTTACACCTGTGATCCCTTACCCTTCATGGGTCATAAAGCAGGCTTCTATTCTGACCAGGCAAGCATCTACGCAAATGATTTTACAATTGAAGAAGCAACACCGTCTAACGCATGTCCCGCGCCTTTCATCCAGCAGAAATTCAGTGAACAGCTTGAGAAAATTCTTTGCAGCGCTCCCCGCGGATTCAACGAACTCATCAGCGGAAAAGCGACTCCGGTAGGTGGTGATTCGGTTTGGCTGGATCCTTCTGCGAACATTGACGGATCCACAAGCCATAGCATCGTGAAAACAAAAGGATCAGTAAGGCAATACATCATCTCTTTTAATTGCCCCGACTCCATGAACTTCGACAATGCGGAGCGCCTCTTCGATGAGGTAAAGGATGCCATCAACAACTCACAGTTCTCCTGTAAAAAATTAAAACAAGACGATGTAAAAGAAAATGTATCCGAAAAAGTTCAAATGGATGCACAATGGTTCTCCACTGATAAATCAGATCAATATTCATTGATTGAATTGGCGCTGCACAATTCCCTGAAGTATTATGAAGTCCTGATTCATGTATATGCGGATCAATAGCAGCACGAAATCTAAACCGATCTACTTCCTGCTAAACGTAATGCTTTCAATCGTATCGCTGTCCCCCTCCACTGCTTTCGTTTCATCATTTGAAAACACCACGGTGATGTCCGCATTATAATAATGATAGCGGCACACTGATTTGTTCTCATTATTCCAGAATGGTTTACCCAATTCTTTGTCTACCTGCGGGCGTATGTAGCTGAGAGGAAGAATGCCCGTGGCTTCTCTTTGGTAGGCCTGAAAATTTTTGTAGCGATTATAAATGGTAAAGTCAGCGAGCGTATCATTGGTGAGTGTTAATTCCGTGCCGCGGGCGTAGTATGAATACTGCATGGTGCTACCGTTGCGCACGACCTTGTCAGGCAGGCCGCAGTAGAAAATGTACTTGCGCAATTTCTCCTGCTGCTTATCCACGCCGAGCAATTTGATGAAATCATAAAAATCAAGGTAGTCCTTCGCGTACCCCGCAACTAATCTCAGCACGATGAGAACATCCGACGTATCGCTGTTGGGTCTGCGCGAAAAAATTTCGTACGTGCGCATGTGCCTGTAAGAATGCCAGGTTCTGTCACCTGCATCCCGGCTCTTCTCTTCTTCATTGCCGTAAGCCATATCTCCCCTGATGATCGGCTCATCAATGATGCCGCGAATGGCGATGGCAGTGATCAGCCACACATAACGCTGATCTGTGAGATCAGTATAGTAGCGGATGTTCTGCAGCGTAAAGCCTTTTGTCTTCAGTTCATCCTTCGCCGGTTTGTACAGGTCGCCCCAGTCGGTGTGCTCAATAAGAGTGCAATTCTTCAGCGGCGTTTTGTTGTCATCGGTGCGCGCAAGGTTAAGTCCGTTGAATTTGAAATCATCATCCATCTTGTAAAAGAATTGCGCCTGTGATGCGCGGCTGAAGCAAAGCAGGATGATGAGCATGGAAAGGGAATGGAGTTTCATGGTCAGTAAATTTTACCGGACGAATATGGTGATAAAATTTTTTTGGATAGTGAGAGGGTGTTAGGAATTGCATGCTGCTTTTTGTCCAAAGGACTCCGTGAACAGGTTATATGAAATAATACTTCTGCTGAAAATTTACTACATAGCAGCGCTCACTACACAAGCTCTTTCACGCCGGTAGAAATTTTCCGAACCTGGTCCATGAACTGCTCCCGCGTATTCGATTTCGGGAATGGAACGGCGGGCACCGGCACATTCAGGAAAGCACACAAAGGTTCCCAACCGCTTTTCACATCATACAGCAGCAGGCGCTCTTTAGGAATCGTTTTCAGCACGTCATCATTGTAAGCATTGTATCTCCTGATCACTTCTGCTTTATCGTGCAGGTTTTTTCCAAACTCTTTATCCACCATCCTGCCGTCATACTGCAGTACCGGGAAGCGCTTGCGCAACACCGGTGAAAAAGGCATGCGCACCATCAGGTTCAGCATGCGACCGACCGAAGGCTTGGTAGCCCAGAAAATTGTTTCGATGGCGCTCGCATACCAGGCTTCTGCATCCCGCATGGTGTGAATCATTTTGGCTTCAGGGTACAGCGCCATGAGCTGCCTGTAATGAATGTTGACCGGCATGTCAACAGCAGAGTGGTATCCTTCAAACAGCTTGTTCCAGTCCACCGGCTCACCGCGCTCGGCTTTTTGAAAATAGGTGATGTCTTCAGGATGCTCAAACAGCTCGAACATGTGATAGCACTTTCCAAATCCCAATTGCTCCAGCGCGACCTTGAGTGACATGGTGCCCGTTCTTCCCATCCCTGTACCGATTACCTGTAATGCCATGAGAAATTTTTCTTAAAGGTACGGGGATTGAAAGTGGGGAGAGGAATGCTACTTATTGTAGGTTGTTTTTGAAAGAACATGATTCGATCTTTGAATCATGAAGAAAAGAAGAATGAATGAAGAAGGATTTGTTGAAGTCTACAATCCTGGTGTAAATACTTTCATTGAAGTTCCTGTGTACAATGCTGTCTCTGCTTTGAACAAAGCAGGAGTGTTTACAAGAAGTTCCGGATTTCACACTCGGTATCATGATGCGAATGATAACATTTCACCTCGTTGGGCAATAATTGTTGGAGGAAAAATCCCTGTATGGCTCAAAACTATTTTGCTGAAGCATGGATTTGAGTACGAAGAAAAAAAACCGAAAGAAGTTACTTATCAAAGATGGTTGTACACCTGCATTTACTTGTCGAAAAAAGTTACAGGAGAAAGGAATTTTAGAAAGGCGAAGAAGTTATTTAATGAATTCGCTCAAGAAATTAATCGAAAAGCTAAGTCATTTCATAAGTCGATTGTGGGTATAAAAAAATAATAAGGTGAGAAAGTGTATTACTTAATGAATAGCTTTGAAAAAAATTTGGGCAATGCCTGAAAGAAATTGTTACGTTTTACTTCAGCATCGCAAGGAGTCAGAATACAATGACTTTATTGGAAAGTTCTACCACTTTCCAAAAAAATATTTGAAACAACTCTCTAAGCCAAACATTGAATTTGTTTACTACGAACCATCAAAACGGGGAGCAGGAGAATATTTTGGTTATGGAAAGATTGAAAAAGTTTTTGAGGATAAAAGAGAACCTGGTAATTTTTTTGCTGAAATAAAAGATTTCAAAAAATTTTCTAAGTCAGTACCATTCAAAGACAGGTCTGGCAAACAAAGAGAAACTGGACCTGGCTATAACGCTACCAATGCGGTACGCACAATCGAATCGGAAACTTTAGAAGAGATTTGTTTAGATGGGGGTATCCTTCTTAGTTTTCAATCAGACATTCACCTTGTAAAGGTTTTAGGAGAACAACTAATTGCTTCCGAAAGAGTCGGCATTTTAGAGTTAGTAAAAAACTCCTACGATGCAGGAGCAACTTATTCTAAGGTAAGAATAGAAAAGGTAAAGGATTTACCGACAATATCTAAATCAGAATATAAGTTTAATGAATTTGAGAACCCTGTAATCGTAATTGAAGATGATGGAAAGGGTATGTCTTGGAATGAAATTGAGAATGGTTGGTTGCGACCTGCTTCAACATTAAAGACCAATATTAAAGAACGAATGCGGATTGAAAGAGAGAAAGCAATTGAGAAAGGGTCAGTGGCAACATATGAACGCTTCCTGAAAAATTTAAAAAAGCTTCATAATAATAGAATACCCTTGGGAGAGAAGGGAGTTGGGAGATTTGCAACTCATCGTTTAGGAAGGAATCTTCTAATCAAAACAAAGGTGCGAGACCTAAGTTATGAATATGTTTTAAAAATTAATTGGGACGAATTTGATAAAGTATCAAATGAATTTATAAATCTTGAATCAATCGGTGTTAGTTTAACAAGGCAAAAACCTTCCAGAAATTACGGTGCAAAAAAATCGGGAACTCAAATTATTATTTACGGAGGAAGAGAAGGTTTTGAATTAAGCGTAAATGAAATAAAGGAAATAAACAAAACGCTGCTTGATCTTAATTCCCCAAATCCGAATCCGAAAATAAAACGTGCGGAATTTGAAGTAATATTTGAATGCCCACAATTAGCCGATGAACTCAGTCATGAAAGACCTGTTCAAGAAGAATTTGATCCTATATTTGAAATGATAGGTATTGTCGATGATTGGGGTAAGTTTGAATATGATCAAAGTTTTAATCCGCCGCCTTCAGTTCCAATGCCTAAAGAGGTAAAGAAAAATAAAGTAATGGATTTGCGAACGGTTTCTGCAACAAGAGAATATTGGCAAGCCCCTGAAAATCCAAAACTATTAAGAAAACCGGTTTGCGGTTCTTTCTATTTTCATCTTAAACTTTGGTATAGAAGTGCGCCATGGGTTGAAGGGCCTTTTTCGAAAGATTTCTTTGATTACCTTGATGAATATGGAGGAATTTCTGTTTATAGAGACGGAATAAATGTATTTCCTGCAAAACTGGGAACTGAAACTGATTGGCTCGAATTAAGCACAAGACATATTAAACGAGGGCTTAGAATATCATACTATACAATGATTGGAAATGTCGAATTGGAGCAAACTATAAATTTTGACGTTATAGATAAAACCAATCGAGAAGGAATGATTCAAAATCGAGCATATAATGATTTTACAAAATTAATACGTGGTGCGATATTATTACTTGAAAACGACGTGATCGGCAAAAGGGATGAATATAACAAATTGACAGGAGAATTTATCAAAGACACACCACGACTTACCAATGTAGCAAAAACTGCCGCAGAAATTTTTGACACTATTGATCAGAAGTATGATGTTCCAAAAGATCCACTAGGCATATTAAAGCAGCTTGGAGAATCGCATGAAAGGAAAACTAATTTAGTAAATCTTAAGAGATCACTAAAAAATTTAGAAAAGAGTCTTGAACTAATTAAAGAACGAGAAGATTTACTAAAAGAACATGCGGGTTTTGGGATCAGTATCGCGGTTGTAATACATGAGATTGCTAAAACGACAGCGAACTTTTATCATGGCATTGCCGAGCTCTTAAAAAGTAAGAAATTTGATTTGCATAAAGTTGAACTATTAAAAGATGCATCTTCATCGTTGCAAGCAGAACTCAAAAGAATTACACCTTTAAGAAGTATTAAGAATGAAGAACCAATTCAATTTAATATTTCAAAATCAATAAGGTTTTGCAATGAGGTATTCAAACAGGTTTTTGAAAGGGAAGAAATAGAATTCTCATACAATGTAAATCAAGATTTTGAAATTTATGGAAGATATGCCGCAGTCAACCAAGTATTAACGAACTTGATTGACAATAGTGTTTATTGGCTCTCAAAAGATGAAACAAAAATAAACAAAATTCAACTTAAACTTGATTCATTTAGAAAAACAATAGTCTTTGCTGATAGCGGATCGGGAATTCATGAATCTATTCTCCCATATTTATTCCAGCCTGGATATAGTTTGAAATTTCCACCAAGTGGTTTGGGACTTTATATTTGTAAATATTATATGCAAGATATGAAAGCTGATATTTATTTAACTAATGAAAAAGATAGAATTGAAAATCTAACCGGGGCACAATTCACCTTGGACTTTTCAAGGAATAAAAAGTAAATGACAAAAGGCAAATACAATATCGTAATAATTGATGACATGCTTCCCAAAACAGGAGAGGGATTTTTTAAAATTAAAGATTTTGAATTGATAAATGAAGATTACATAATTAAGACCTTAAAAGAAAATGTGAAGTGGACTGATGATTCATTGAAATCATTAACAAAAATGTTTTTGTCTTCTCCATATTTTAAAGAAAAAAAAATCGCTCTTAAATGGGCATATCATCCTTCTTTTTGTTTAAGTGCAGTTAAAGCTAAAACCTACTTGCCTGATTTAATTGTTTTTGATTGGGAATACAATGTCATGCAAAACCTTGAAATAATTATTTCAAATTTAACTGAGTTAATAGAAGAATCAAAAGCATTCATTTTTATTTATTCAAATTTAGCTCAAAGGATACCAATTGAATTATTTAAGCACAAGCTCGATAAATATTCTAACCAATTACAAGTTTTAAAAAAAGGAGGTGAAGATTTCATTTTTTCATCTGAAGAATTCATATATCAGTATGTAGCAAACCTTCTGGATAATAATCCGACAGTATCAACACATGGCAATAAAATTCATTTTAACAAAACAGGAAAATTAGAAAATACAAAGGATATTTTGTATCTGGAATCCATTATTGGAAAAAGTAAACTCATAAAAGAATTAGAAAATATTGGAGGCGTATTTGACGAAAAAAAAATATCAGAAATCTTAGACAGGTCGCCTTTAACAGTCTATGCGACTAAAGACAAAAAATATTTTTTTAATGAAACCTCGGATTTAAAGGAAAAGGAGTTTGACGGGATTCATCAAGTTGTTCTTTCGGAAGCTTTCAAAATATTAGGTCTTAAAAAACTTAAGGACCTTTTGGAAAGAGGAATCGCAAAAGCTTAATCTATATATGGCTAGACCAACTTCTCACGACATCGCGTCCTTCGGGCCTTCAACAACTCCCTTCGGTCGTAATCCCCAAAAGAGTTATGATGATCACTACAAAGAGGCGCATTGGATAAAGGAGGATTTTGAAAATGAAATTCATGATGCTGTTGCGGATAGACTGCCGGATTATCCTAACGAGGTAAAACGAATTAACAAGAGCAATTCCGAATGGCTGCGGGATTTTATAGCAGAGAAAGAGAGAAACAAAGAATTTTGTTATTTATGGATTTTAGACGATGGAGGTATAAAAATATTATATGAGGGAACACCGAATTTTCGTGATGAGCCTGATAAAGAGGTTAAGCACACCAATATTACAGGTGGACAGGAGGCCTATCATGGTGGAGAAATGTTTATTACTGAGAATAATGAAATTTTCATTAATGACAAATCAGATAGGTATGGATATCCGATTGGGCATCCTCTAAGAAAAGAATACTGGCAAGCAGCATTAAGATATTTTCAGAACACTTATGATAAATATAAAGTAGTTGACTTAACAGAGTTGATATGAATTACAGTTCAGCTGATATTTATTCAGGTTGTGGCGGCCTAACAGAAGGCATGCACAAGGCATCCTTTCAAACAAAGATTGCTATTGAAATTGACGATGATGCAGTAAAAGCATATCAGTTAAATCACAAAAAAACCACTATAATTCAAAAAGATATTCGCAAAGTTTCTATTGCTGAAATCAAAAGAAAGCTGAACGGTAAAACAATTCACTTACTCGCTGGGTGCCCCCCTTGTCAGGGATTCAGTTCGATAAGAAGATTGAATAGAGCTCAACCGATATATGACGATAGAAACAATCTGATAATGGAATATGTCCGGCTTGTGAAAGCATTGAAACCATACACCATAATGATGGAGAATGTTCCGGGATTAATCAATTACGATTTGTTGAAAGAAGCGATTGAAATGTTAAAAGAAGCCGGTTACAAATGGATTGATTGCAAAGTTGTGAATGTGAAAAATTATGGGGTGCCACAAAATAGAAGAAGATTAGTTTTAATAGGTTCACGCCTTGGAGAAATTAATATTGCAAAAGAAACAGGCGAAAAAGTTACAGTTCGGGATGCGATAAAAAATATCGAACCAACAAGTAAAACAAAAGACAAACTCCACAAGATATATCCAAAGCATTCTCCGAATGTTTTAGAAAGAATAAAACGAACACCTAAAAATGGTGGAAGCTGGAAAGACTTGCCCGAAGAATATGATTTGAATTGCCATAAAGCAGAGAACATTGGTTTCGATGATGTTTATGGTCGTTTACGCTGGGATGATTATTCAACCACAATTACAGGAGGATGTTTGAATCCGTCAAAAGGTAGATTTCTTCACCCAACTAAAAACAGAACAATCACCGCGAGAGAAGCAGCTTTGCTTCAATCATTTCCTAAAAGCTACAAATTCCCAACAGACATTTCTAAAACTGCTCTTGCTTTGTTAATCGGGAATGCTTTACCCCCTAAGTTCAGTTATATCCAGTCAAAGAATATTAAAGAACATTTAGATCATCATCTCAACAAGTCGAGCTAAAGTTTTTTCTTGTTTCTTTTTTTTCAATTTGCACGTCCAAACTTCAATAATCTTCCAACCTTTATTTCTCAAACTCACTTGAGCAATCGCATCAACTTTTCTATTGCCTTCAATCTTTTTCTTCCACCAATTCCTTCTTGTTGTAGGTAATGCTGAATACTTGCAGTTTGAATGTCCATGCCAGAAACACCCATGCACAAAAATTACTGTTTTGTATTTCTTCAAAACGATATCAGGCTTGCCGGGTAATTTTTTATCGTGCAGCCGAAACCGAAAACCATTGCGGTGGAGAAAACTTCTTACAATCAACTCCGGCTTCGTATTCTTTGAGCGAATACGGCTCATGTTGTAGCTCCTCGTCTTCTTATCGTGCACATCAGCCATTACTTTCGCTCTTCAGCAATTTTCTAAAATCAGCAAGAGAAACAAATTCAACTCCTTCATAGACGCTCAATGCTAACAAGGCCTTATCACCCGTTACCACATTTATCGTTTGCGACGCGCGCGCGAGGGCAATGAGGAAATTGTCTTTGGGATCAGGAAGATGTGAGACACGTGGCTGTGTATTAACCATGGTAACTCCCAGTTCAATCACTTCGATAAACTGTGACACCGGCGCTTTTAGGTATTTTTTATATTTCGGTCGCAGCAAAACGTTCTTGATCTCATTCATTAGGTGCCTGTCAGCATAAATTGTCAATTCCTTAAGAACAATAGATTCAATCAATTCACCAAGAGTATCGGTGACGATATAGCTGATCCAGATATTTGTGTCGAGGATAAATTTCTTCTCATCCATTGCGAGAGGTTCTCACCAATTCGATTTCTTCGAGAATCTCATCCATGGTAATTGAATTGGGCTTCACTTTTCCTTTCAGCTTTTTCACTTTCTCAAGCAGCGTTTTTTTCTTCAGCTTGTCAAGCAACTGTTCCTGTTCTTTTACAGAAAGTGATTCAGCGTATCGTGAGATCATTCGTGCTCTTTTTCTTGAAGCGGTAGTAATCATGTTAATTTCTTTCTTCAAAAATAATCATTCAATAAAAACCGAAAACCATTGCAGTGAAGAAAACTTCTTACTCACACCTGTTAACGGCTCTGAAGGCTGGCATCAGACTACCTCTTTTACTTCGAGAGAAATATTTTCAATCACCGGAACAGGAAGATTCTTGTGAATAGACAGTAACAGCCAATCTTCGAGAACCTCTCGCAGTTCTTCACGACAATCTTCGAGATTCTCCGCAGACGCATACACACCATCAAATCCCGGAATCTCGCCGTAATATTTTTTATCATTTGGCAAAAATTCATAGTGCGCTCCGTGCAACGCAGCCTGTATGTATTCAGTAATCATGGTAATTTCTTTCTTCAAAAATAATCATTCACTGAAAACGAAAACCATTGCGGTGGAGAAAACTTCTTACTCATAGAGTCCTACGGACAATCAACTCCGGCTTCGTATCCTTCCCGAAGAACATCCCCCCGATGAATCGGGGGACAGGCGGGACAGGTTGAGCGAATACGGGAGATCCCGACAGGTCGGGACAAGTTGTTGTAGCTGCGGGTTTTCTTATCGTGCATCAGCCATTGTTGAGAGCAGTTAATGTATCACCACAAGCTTTCCGGTTTGAATAGTATGATTATCATCTCTGAAACGGTAGCCGAAAGCACCTGCAGAGAACCGGTTGATATCTATCGCAAAATCATTTTTTGATACAGGTCTATCCATTACTTTTCTTCCAAGCATATCAAATAATTCAAGATGAAGGTGATGATACGTTGTGACCTCGCAGTCAATATGAATACTGATAGTATGCTCAGTCAGGTTCGGGAGGAGTGTAATTCCGCAGTCGCAAATTTGTGATGAAACGTTAAGTGTATCGGAAATATTTCCGCACGATCCCGAAACATTCACCCAATAAGTTCCGGGCTGGGTGATGGTGAATGTTGGCAAAGTGCTTTCATCCTGCCAGACATAGTGATAGCCCGCAACCGTTACATCAAGCTCAAGAGGCAGATGGGGTTGGTTAGAACACAGGACGGTGTCGGTGCCTAAACCAATGTGCGGAAATGGTTCAATAGTGACGAGCCGGGTGACGGTATCTGACTTGTAACAGGTATAAGCAATCATGGTTACCCCGTACGTTCCTGCTTCTGAAAAAGTATGATCAGGATTTGCGAGTATGCTTTCATTCGCATTGCCGGATGCAGGATCACCGAAAGTCCACAGGAAATAACCTCCATTTACGTTCGGAGAAAATGCAGTAGGGAATGATTGGCAAACGTTGCTGAAAGTAAAGTCGGATGCGGGTTGCTGATCAAACGATGTAATAAAATCAAGCACCTGAACCCAGGAGTCAGGATTATTATTAAGGTGCCCAAATGGCTTCGACGTCAATGTGTTCGTGGCTATATCAAAACGATCGAGTTGTAACATGCCGGGATTGGTTGTTTGTGCCATAAAATAATTCCTGTTCAGGACGGGATCCATAATCTCCCCGATTGCGTTTACTCTGCTCACTGGTGTAAGATACCCGATGCTTCCTGTGAGAGGGTCAACTCTCACCATGCGCAACGCACTTAGATTGTCCGTTGCAAAGTCGCGGCGATCCTGCTCGTAACCGTAAAAAAAATTATCATTGGGATTGAAAGTAAAAGTATAAGTAACATTGGCATCTGTTGCCCGGTCAAGCGCTACTGAATCGAAGGAGTTATTAACCAAATCATACGTTCCGATAGAGTATCGCATCTCAGCCCGGTCATATCTCTGGAAAAAGATTTTCTGATGATTGCAATCAGGATTTAACGGGAATGCCTCTGACCAATACACCGGCAAGGTGGTAAGGTCGGTCACTTCTTTTGTGACCGGATTTATTTTACTCAAATATTGTACAGTAGCATATCTATTTCTGAGATGCAGAAAATAAATATTGCTGTCAGAATAATTGAAGCACAATTCGGAAAGGCAGTTCCCTACTGTAACGGTGCCCGGTATTCCACTTCCGGTTGAGTCCACCTCGAAGAGTACTGAAATTTGTCCGGTTGCAATGTTGACGCTCATGAGGTACGTGTTGATAGAATCTGCCGTAATCATGTAAAGGAAATTACGGTACCCATCGAATACGCCGCTCGCAGATAACGTTGCCTGATACCCCACAAAGGTGTCTAATGGAATTGCAATCCCGGTGGCCGGATCCACATCAGCAATTCCGTACGTTGATTTAGCGGGAGAAGGAATGCAATAGATGCCTATTAAGTGACCCGGAGTTTGGCTGAACAACTGAGGAGAAAGAAGAGCTATAAAAATAAGATTGAACAATATTCTATGCATCGGGAGTATTAATCACCAAAGCTAACCCTTTGCAGTGGAGATAATACTGCTAAGAAAAAATACCGTTACGAAAATTTTTATTGGTGAGAATCGAAGAAGAAAATTATCGGGTCTTGTCGGGCCCTGCCTGCAGGTATTGAAACCCATTGCGGTGGAGAAAACTTCTTACTCATAGAGTCCTGCTCCCTTAGGAGTCCTTCGGACGGACAATCAACTCCGGCTTCGTATTCTTCGCGAAGAAAATCCCCCCGATGAATCGGGGGACAGGCGGGACAGGTTGAGCGAATACGAGGCATCCCGACACGTCGGGACAAGTTGTTGTAGCTGCGGGTTTTCTTGTCATGCACATCAGCCATGGCACGAAGGTACTTTGGTAAAAAGGGTTCATTCGTTCAAGATTTTCACTGTAAGTTGCTTCAAAAGAAACCACAATTCATTTCACTAACTTTGAAAAAATTTTTTTATCGATGACAGAGTTAAGAATCATAGTGCCGGAAAAATTTGAGGAGCAATTATCAATTGCGGCTAAACAAATGGGAGTGAAAAAGTCAAAGTTGGTGATGGATGCTGTTAATCGTTATGTCTTTATTCGCGAACTCAGAAAGAGCGCTGCAAGAAATAAGAAGAAAATTTCGAAGCTCGGTTACAAGAGTGAAGCAGGTATTTTCAATGCAGTATCGTGAAGGTAGTATTCGACACCAATGTTTCATTTCAGCCTTTCTCTTTGGCGGCACTTCTCTTGAGGCAATCGAATTAACTATTAATCTGCGTTCTGAGCTTTTCATTTCATCTTTCATTCTTGATGAGTTCAGCGAAAAGCTGAAAGAAAAATTCAACATTCGTGCTAATGAAATATCCCGTGATGTTGAATTGATAGAGTCAATCTTTCGAACTGTAATTCCATCTAACCAAATTCCGACTGCGTGTAAAGACGAAGATGACAATGAAATTCTGCGTCTCGCTGAATTTGTGAACGCAGATTATCTCGTAACAGGTGACAGCGATCTGCTAATCCTGGGAAAGTTTTCGGAGGCAAAAATTCTTTCTCCCGGGCAATTCATCAATGTTGTTGCTTCAAAATAATTTCCGGATACAAGCTTTGATTCTTTGTTCAAAACAATATTCGTCTCATCGGGTAATTTTTTAGCGTGCAGCCGAAATCGAAAACCATTGCGGTGGAGAAAACTTCTTACTCATAGAGTCCTACGGACATCAACTCCGGCTTCGTATTCCTGGAGCATATACGCGACATCCCGACACGTCGGAACAAGTTGTTGTAGCTGCGGATCAGCCATGCTGAGAAAGTACTCAGTACTCAAAGCTCATAACACATGCTATCCTCTCTCTGCCGTAAACATCCACTTGTGTCTTCAAAAATGGAAAAGGACGCGGCGAGCGTAACATGGTAACATGGTGTTTTCACTATGTTTGCGCAAACACCAACCATGCAAAAAGGAATCATCTTATTCGACGTAAAAGATTTCCTCTACCAGGGGCAGGATAAAAGCAACCCTGATGTTGAGCTGATCAACAGAAAACAGATGGAAACCCTGAACCTGATCAACAGCAAATTCATGATGGAACGGCAACGAAGGCTGGAGAGCAATATTCCTATTCCTGTGGTGGAGCTTTTTCTTCCTACCGGCGATGGCTACTACCTCCTTTGCACTCCGGATCTGTCATCCATACTCGACATTTCGCATTGCCTGATGGCGATACTCGAGAGCAGCGGGATTAATGCGTATTGTGTGGCGCATATTGGTGATGTGAGCATTTTGACCGACCTGAGCGGCAGGGAAAACGCAACCGGCTTCGAGTTGGGATTTGCTTCAAGGTTGCAGAGCGTTAGTAAAGAAACCGGTAAGCTTGTCTTGTCTAAAAACATGGTGAACATCTGGACAGAGAATGACTATTTCGATTTGCTCGACGAATGGATGTCAGGCATTGCCAAAGATGATGTGGAATATCAATGGAAACATTCCATCCCTAAAGATTTTGAAAACGCCTGCAGAAGATTTTTATAGCCTCAGCAAATTTCAGTTGAAGATTGACTTTTTAGAACAAAATAAAAAAGAAGAGGAATGCCGCTGTACATTTTGAATTGATGTACGACAAAAATCCTTTTCACGCAAAGACGCAAAGAAAAATTCATCGAAAAATTTATCTGTTTCTCCTCTTTGCGCCTCTGCGCCTTTGCGAGTAATATCATGAGCGGAAATTTGTAGTACATCTCTTTTGAAATGTTTTTTTCTTTCACGCAGAAACGTGTACGAGCAGCGTGCTGAGCCCGATTTCTTTTTCCTTGCCTTTCAAAATAAAACTGCCGAGCTGCCGCGAAATAAATTGATTGGCTAAAGAAAGCCGCGACAGCAGGTCATCAGAAGCAATCACTTCCACATCGAACTCCCTGCACTTGTTTTCAATGCGCGAGGTGGTGTTTAGCACATCTCCCGAATAAGTAATGTCGCGCTTGATGATGCCGATTTCGCCGGTAATCACTTTACCGAAATGAATACCTGCCTTAAAGCCCGGCACCAATCCGTATTTAGTGAGATACTCATTTTTGTGCTTTTCAATCTCGTCTTTCATGTCGAAGAAACAACGGATGCACTGGTTGTTGGTGATTCCGTCTTCATATTTCCAGGCAACTACCACTTCATCACCGATGTACTGGTAAATATCTCCGTTGTTGTTTACGATGGGGTTGGTGATGTCGGCAAAAAAATCTTTCAGCAATTCATGGTAGCGTTCATTCCCTAATTTTTCAGCGAGGGTAGTAGAGTCATTGAGGTCGGCGAACATGAAGATGCGCGTTTCTTCTTTCGGCAGATGATACTTGCCCCGAATGATATCCCACAGAATGCCATGACCGAATTTGTTGTTCATCAGCAGTACAAATTGTGTGAGAGCAGTAACAACTGACCATGCCATAATATCCTTGATGTGGTATGGATCTCTAAGATATTTCCAATACCCTTGTTTGAATCCGGGATCACCCACCTGAATTCCGGATGCTTGCGGAACCCAAAAGAATCCTATTGCCAAATGCACGAGGATCACTGTGATTATGTAAAGAAGGCAAATGGCAAGGATGGAATAACCATACGGCTTGTCTCTGAACTTTACGTTGAGATAAAACACGATGAAGCTTCCGGCAATCAACGCGCCGAAGAAGGCGCCTCCCCCATTAAAGATGATGTTGAGACCAAGGGGATACTTTTCGCTGAAAGGCTGGAAGTCGGTTGCATGTGTAAGTGAGTAGTCATAGCCGGTAATGAAAAGGGCGACTATTTGCCAGGCCAAAATGATAGCCAGCAGTTGGGCGAATTGAATTCTTCTGCCTCGTGACATTGGGATTAAGTTTTCAGGAAGTTAAGTTAGTACGAAATCCCACCGGTGGCTTGACAAGTTGTTGTTGCTCCTCGTCTTCTAATCACGCACAGCTTGTTCCGATTAATCGTATACGCGTTAAGTCAAACAAAATCGTGATCACGCACAATCCTTATCAGGCAATTATTTCAGGGGTTTAGTGTCTGTCCAAAAATCCCGTAGGGATCTAATATCGGTAGGTATTGATTAACGAGTGCTCTTGCGTGCCGTTAGGTCCGCGATGACTTGCGTCCCTTCTACGGGACTGGGATTATTTCATTCTCCGTTTCTACCGATATTTTGTCAGCCCGCAAAAATAAATCACTCCCTCGCCAACTCTCATCCGTAATAAACCGCAGCCAGAAAAATATTCTTGTCTTCTAATCCCCATTTTTATCTCCTACCTTCCGCCTGTAATCAAATCAATATGCTGCGAGGGAAAGCTTTGAAAAATGTTGGGCGAAGGTCGAGCCGCTTTGTGTGGCGCAACCATGAGATACTTCGCATCGAGGCATTCAGCGATGCCGTGTTTGCTTTTGCAGTAACACTTACCGTTGTTTCGCTCGAGGTACCGCTCACCTTTCATGAGTTGATGGAAAGCATGCGCGGGATGTTCGGCTTTGCCATCTGCTTCGTTTTTCTTGTTCTCATCTGGTACAAGCAGTACCTGTTTTTCCGCTACTTCGGTTTGCGCGACCGCACTACTATTATTTTGAACTCCATCCTCATTTTCGTGGTACTGTTTTATGTGTATCCGCTCAAGTTTTTATTCTCGCTGCTCACCACCGGCAATGTGGTGAACCAGGATGGAACAGAGGTACATCGCATCAGTTTTGTTTATGAAGTCAAGCAACTCATGCTTGTTTACAGCGCCGGGTTTGCCGCTGTTTATCTCATGTTGTTTTTTCTTTTTCTTCATGCCTGGAACAAGCGCACAGAACTTTCACTTAACAATGTCGAACTCTTTAACCTGAAAACAGAAATGTTTATGAATATAATTGTGAGCGGTTTTGGTGTAGTCGTTATGCTCACCGCCTTGCTTTTGAGTGACGAGTATGCCGGCAATTCATGGATCTGGTTTCTTTTTATCGGTCCTGTTGTGAGTGTTTTTTATTCAAGAAGGTTCAGGATGCTGAAGAAAAAAGTGAGCGATGAAGAAATGAAGGAGCATTTAATAGCTGTAGAAAAGAGTAAGAAGGTTAAGCACTATTCGGCTCCGGTCTAATGGATTGTTCTTTACGATACACGATACACATAACACGACTCATTTTAGGACAAAGATTGCGAGTCCTGAGTCGTGTTACGTGTTCGTGTATCGTGTTACGTGTATCATGTATTGTGTATTGTAAACAACTTCATTGCAGATCAATTTCAATAGCTCTGAATTCACCGGCGTCAACAATGCCATTCAAATTCATGTCACTCAATACGATCATGTAAAACCTGTTAATGTTTTTTGAAGAGAACTCAATGGTGCGCTCACCAAACAGTGCAGGCACATCGCAGGTAAGCCGCAGCAATCCGTTGTCCTCGCTCACGAGCGAGGCTCTCCGTTCACCTTCTGTCTCATAAATGATGTATTGATGTCCGCCGTTCAAATAAAATTTTTCATAAGGACCCAATGTTGCTGTGCCTGTACCCGGAGAGAAATAGGGGATGTCATCAATACTTTTTCCTGTTGCTATTTCCTTTATCTCTTTTTTTTCGAGCGTTACTGCTATTCGCGTGGCATAAAATTTATTTCCGATCGTGTCATAAGGCAGTGAATTAAAGAATAAAGAAAACGGCATTCGCGCCAAAGTGATTTTACTGAATGTATCATTCACAGCAATGTCCTTTCCCTTCTGCTGAATGACCAATTGCAGATCAAACGGATCGCTCGAATTCCTTGCGGCAATCAAAAAAGAAAAGATGGCTGCAATAAAAAGTACCGCAGTTATTTTCATCGTCTCAAAAATAAATGTCTGAAGCGAACGGAGCAACACATTAATACGATACAAGATACACGTAACACGACTCATTTTACGACAAAGGTTGCGAGTCCAGGGTCGTGTTACGTATATCGTGTATCGTATTGTAAACTAGTTCACCGGGGATAAATTTCTTCTTTGCTCTTCGTCATCAACAAAGAATTATCGCAGGTCAATTCCGTAGCCTTATTTCTCAATCATCACTTTGCTTACCGCACGCTGCATTCCTGATTGCACGGTGAGAATGTAAAGGCCGGCAGGAAGATCACTCACCACTACTTCCCGGCTATAAATTCCATCGGGAATATTTTTTCCGACACCCGATCTTGCACACATACCAAGCTGATTGCTTAGCGTCCACTTCATGTGATGCTCAGGAAGAGAGGTCACAAAATGAAATGAATGATCAACAGGGTTCGGGAAAATTTCTACCTGCAAATTGCTGAGTTGATTGGGATGATCCCATGAAGTGTAAACTGAACTGTCGAGTAAAATATTTTCATCGCCCGGCTGGTAATTCATCATCCAAAACCGGCACGACATCATTTCATCAAAAGTACTTTCGCCTGCTGCCACATTAATCGGCGGGTTACTCGGATTGTTTGGATTGTTGGTTGTATTGTCAAACACAGCAGTACCAAAAATTTGCGCGCCCTCCGGAATTTTAATCAGCTTGGTTACAAAATATCCTAACTGCCAGTAAAAATTCCATTGAGGAATGTAGAGCAATCCTGTAGTATCACCCTGCGCGGTTACCATAAACACTTCGAAGGATGTTCCGATAAGATGCATGTGCGGCTGCAGCGCTACCAAAGATTTATCCTGCGGGAAAATGGTGGACTGCTCATAGAAAGTCTTTACCTCGTTGGCAGGAATCTCAAATGGCGGATTCAGGAGTGAAGGCACGTGCCAGTGTAAAAGCCGGTAGTTGGTAATGGTACGTACGTTTGGATTGTCACTCCATTTCAAATAAACTTTTGTGCTGTCAGTTTCACCGATATGTCCCGGGGCATAATGGATGGAAACAATAAAATCAGAACCTGCCGGTACTTCGATGCCCATGTCAGGCGGCAATGAAAAAATAGTACTGCCCGGTGTCCAGCCAACATCGAGTACCGCGAAAGGACTAAATCCATCGAGGAACCCTCCGTAAAATCCGGGCAGCGGATCATCCAGATCATGCTGGTAAGAAATGTCTGAAGTGTCATGAAACAAAAACAGGTGGTGAACGATAGCGCTGTTTCCGGGAATCACTTCCACTTCATTCAGATATTTCGCTTCAGCGTAATCAGAATGAACAGCAAAGCACCGGTAGACATCGGAGTTAGCGGTGAGCGTGAACGAAGGAAGAATTAAAGTATCATCAGGATTCTGCATGATAACTGTGCTGGTAAAAACGGGTGGCTGCGGAGCGAGGGTAGAGTCACCCAACGGCATTCCCCCATCAACCCAGGAGTTGATCTGTGAAATCTCACTATCTGCTAAAACACGCTCATCACGAAAGTGACTGTAGGAAGGATCAGGTGGCCACGGCGGCATCTTGCTCGCATTCACATCCGCCTGAATGCTGAAACCATTCAGCACGGCATCATTGTATGTCATGAGCGGGAATGGTGCGATGCCACCATCATGATGGCAGGTAGAACAATTAGTATAAAGTATAGTAGCGATTGACGTGCTCCAATCAGGAGTTTGTGAAAAAACATTTTCGCTGATGCAGGAGATAAGAATTATCAGGAGGATTTTTTGCACACTAACCGGGTTAGAAAGTTAAAGGTAAGAATGATTTTTCCTAAGCCGAACTAAACGATACACGATACACGTAACACGACTCAGCACTCGCGAGCTATATCGTTAAATGAGTCGTGTTACGTGTATCGTGTATCGTATAAGGCGAACTGTCCCCTTAGAACATCCCATTATTATGAGCCATCTTCTCCGGAATGTCCTGTATCACATCCCAGTGCTCATCCACTTTACCATCTTTAATTCTGAAGATGTCCACTACGGCAGAGCCGTTTCCTTCTTTCACAAAGTGGTAGTGTGAGTGAGCGATCACGTGATCACCCTCAGACCAAATGTGTTTCAATTCCCATTTCAGATCGGGAAACATTTGGTAGAAATGGGGAATGGCTTCTAAGAATCCTGCTTTCCCGGTGGGCACATTGGGATTATGCTGGATGTACTCATCCGTGATGAGCTCAGCGGCTGCATTCACATCTTTCTTAATGAAAGCCAGTTCCAGTAATCTTTTTGCAAGTTCTTTGTTTTGGTCTGCTGTTGCATTCATGATGGTAGTTTTAAGGGGTGAAAAGAAATTTTTTGCTGAAGGAAAATGGTTACAAGGATATAGAAGATTTTTTCGTTCCCGTATGGCTACCAATCTTCAAAAATTGAAAATTAATTTCTTCTTCCTTAAAATCTGTTTGGTGTACGGCTTGGTGTATGTCAAATTTCCGTATTTGTCCGCAGGACTCATGACTTTCTTCGGAGGATTAGAGCGTTGCGCGGAAATTTGTCGTTCACCCAACCCGTCTGGATTTATCGCCGTCATATATTAGTCAGGCTTTCCGGGTGTGTTGATTCTTTATTCCGCTTCAGAAGATCATAACTCCCGCTCAGCCGTTGTGTGTTTCCATTCAATTTGATTAACAGTTAATAAAAAATCTGCGTCATGATCTTTGCCCGCATATCACAGGTTTTTCTCACGCCGCTCATTTTAGATTATTAATTCACAACAAAAAAAATAACCATGAAAAAAGTTTTTACAATTACTCTGGTAAGCATGCTCATTGCCCTTACCGGTTTTGCCAATCATCTCAGTGGTAATTTAACCATGTCAGCAAAATTAGACGGGGCACAGGAAGTGCCCGCTGTGGTAACCAATGCAATCGGCGTTGCCAGCTTTGTACTCAATGCAACACGGGATACCTTTGCATTCACGCAAGCTTCGAAGGATTAAGCGGTGTTATTACCGGCGCCCATATTCATGAAGGACTGCCGGGTGTTTCCGGTGGAGTGATTATAAGTTTAGTTGCCAACATTTCAGGAAATGATCTCAATGCCACCATCACAGGATCGGTGCTCACCCCGGAAGTTATTTCGAAAATGCTGAGCGGAAATTATTACATCAATGTTCACACTGCCGCAAATCCGGGTGGAGAAATCCGCGGACAGATTCTACCCGAAACGGATTATGCTTATTCAGCCATGATGGATGGGGCGCAGGAAGTTCCACAAGTGAATACGGGTGCGTATGGGCTTGGTGTTTTTGATCTGTATCAAAATTATAAGGCGCTTACTATTCATGTAGTAGTCCAGGGATTGAGTGGCGCCATCACCGGTGCGCATTTGCATGTGGGTGCTCCGGGAGTAAGCGGAGGTGTGGTACAGGATTTAACTACTATGGTATCCGGCAATGTGATCGAAGGGGAAGTGGATCCCACGGCGTATCTCAGTGATCTTCTTGCGGGAAATATATATGTCAACGTGCACACGGCTGACAATCCTGGCGGAGAAATAAGAGGGCAGCTTACTACTGATGCGAACCTTGCTTTTGATGCCTCCCTCGATGGGGCGCAGGAAACACCTCCTGTAGTGACCACGGCTTCGGGAGTTGAAATTGTAAAGCTGAATACTACCCTCGATACACTGTGGTATCATGTAGTAGCCGATGGATTGAGTGCAACAGCAACCGGTGCGCACTTTCATACGGGTGCTCCCGGAATCAGCGGACCGGTGGTTATTAATACAACTGCTGACATCAACGGAAACAGGGTGGATGGTTTTGTAACAGGAACAACTCTTACGCCTTCTGTCATCAACTCATTTCTCACTGGTGACATGTACTTTAACATGCACACTGCTGCTAATCCGGGTGGTGAGATTCGCGGGCAGGTGTACCGCTATGCGCGCGAAGGGTACACCTTCAGAATGGATGGATCACAGGAAAATCCTGCGACCAATTCCACAGCAACAGGTTCCGGTATTGTTACGATGGACCGCTTCCAGGAAAATGTTCACCTCATGGTAGTTGTCAATGGACTTTCAGGATCTGTTACCGCCGCTCAATTTCACAAAAATGTATTCGGCCAAAACGGTGGAGTAATCTTTGAAGTCACGGATTGGTTTTCACAAACAGGTACCAGCGATGCGGCTTTCGGTTACTGGACGGACGATGACGCCACTCCTTTTACTATCGCCTCCTCCAACCTGTTTATTAATGACAGTGTTTACATCAACGTTCACACTGCTGCTAATCCGGGTGGTGAAATAAGAGGACAAGTGATTCGTGGCGCAGATTGCTTTGTCACTACGGTGGGCGTTGTAGGCATTGCATCCATTGGTGACCAGGTTTCACAGTTCGCACTGTATCCGAATCCTGTTGAAGGTAATGTGGTGAATGTGAATTTTGAATCGCTCACTTCTGCATCTGCAAAAATCCAACTGGTGGGAATCACCGGAAATACAGTGATGAGCAAAGAGGTGAGCGTCACAAAAGGATCCAATAGTGAACGCTTAACGCTGACCGGTTTAGTCCCGGGAATTTATTTGGTAAAATTTTCTGCACTTAATCATTCTGTAGTAATTGGAAAATTCATTAAAGAATAATTTTTATTGACAATCAGCAAGGGCGAAGAAAATTTTCTTTGTCCTTGTTCTTTAACCTCTTCTTATGAAACGAATTCAATTTATGGCAGCTGCATTAATGATATTTTCATCCTGCACATTTCATAAAGCTAACTATGTTATCACCCCCGATCTTATCAATGACACGGTAATCATCAGCTATCACAATGACATTGTTCCAATCCTGACTACTTACTGCTACGGCAAAGGATACCCGAATGATAACAGTCAGCAACTTTGCCACGTAAGTAATACCAACCAGGGATCGCTTGGTGATTTCACTATTTACCAGGGACTAAAAGACAAAGTTGACAATGGCTCCATCCAATCCCGTGTATTTAATTCAAACGGTGGCATGCCGCCCATTTTCTCCGATACCCCCACTGAACTTACAGATTCTGCTTTGGAGAAATTTGAATTATGGGTGGCGCAGGGAGCGCCTGATAATTAATCTTTACTTAGTGTTGATTATAGTCTATGACTTGCCGGGCGCAGGGGATCAAAAATTGTATTTACTTCAATCTTTCTTTATACAGAAACCCGGGCAAACAGCGCACTCAGCCCCATTTCCCTTTCCTTCCCCCTCAATTTAATATTGCCAAGATGTTTGGAAATAAACTGATCGCCGAAAGAAAGTTGCGAGAGAAGATCATCGGAAGCAATTACATCTACATTAAAGTCTTTGCATTTGCTCCCGATGCGTGAGGTGGTATTGAGTACGTCGCCGGAGAAAGTGATGTCACGCTTGATGATGCCCACCTCACCGGCAATCACCTTACCGAAGTGAATGCCTGCCTTAAAACCCGGCACCAACCCGAATTTGTCAAGATAGTGCTTGCCTTTTTTCTCAATCTGGAGCTTCATATCAAAGAAGCAGCGGATGCACCGGCTGCCCGCAATTCCATCTTCATACTTCCATGCCACTACCACCTCATCACCGATGTATTGATAAATGTCGCCCTTGTTGTCAATAATAGGATTGGTGACGTCACTGAAAAAATCCTGCAGCAATTCATGATAGCGTTCATTGCCCAGCTTTTCAGCAATCGTGGTAGATGAATTGAGGTCGGCAAACATGAAAATGCGCATCTCCTCCTTGGGCAAATGATATTTGCCTCTGATGATATCCCACAGAATACCGTGACCGAATTTGGTGTTCATCAGCAGAACAAACTGAGTAATGGCGGTTACAATTGACCATACAAGAATATCCTTCAGATGATAAGGGTCAACCAGGTATTTCCAGTACGCTTGTTTGAATTCAGGATCGCTTATATTAATTCCTGTGGAGTGAGGCACCCACATAAAACCTATGAGCAGAATGATGATTGACATAATCACCACGTAAACTATGCAGTTCAGGAAGATAGAATAACCATAAGGCTTGTCTTTGAATCTTACATTGAGATAAAACACAAACAGACTTCCGGCAAGCAATGCGCCAATCAATGCGCCCATCACATTGAATAACACACCTGCTACATAGGAATAGTCTTTCGCGAATACCAGCACTTCAGTCGAATGCAGCAGAAAGTAGTCATAAGTTTGGATGCATAGAGCGACAATTGTCCAAGCTATACAAATGGCAAACAATTGTGAGAATTGAATTTTTCTTCTTCGCGACATAGAGGAAAATTTTAGGGAAGATAAGTTAGAATTTAGTTGTTAAGGGCGGGAAGATCCTATTGTTAGGGCGCATCTCTCAATTTTCCCCCGATAACTTTTCCCTCTGTTCTGAAAAACAGTTAGCTTCGGTGTCCCAATTTTTTCTTCACATTTAAAAACCAAATATCATGACACCAGATCAAAACAAAAACCTCGTTCAGCAAATGTTCACTGAAGTGATCAACGGAAAAAACCTTGATGCAGCCGGCAAATACATCGCGCCCGGCTTCGTGAATCACGGAATCCCCAACGCAACGACCGGTCCTGATGGATTCAAAGAAATAGTTAAACAATTCACTGATGGCTTTCCTGATATGCACGTTTACCAGGAAAGTTTGATTGCAGAAGGAGATACTGTAGTAACACGAGGCTACTGGACGGGTACACACAAAGGAAACTTCATGGGCATTCCCGGTACAGGCAAACAAGTGCGTGCTGACTATATTGACGTATGGAAAATTCAAAATGATAAAGCGACCGAGAACTGGGTGCAGATGGATATGGTGGGTGTGATGCAGCAGCTTGGTGCGATGCCTGCTCCTTCAGCATAGAGTAGTGTTGGCAGTAGGTTAAATCAGGAATGATCCATAGCAGGTGGTCTTTTTCCATTTACTATGGATCATTTTTATTTTGAATTTTTTTTCTTCTCAAAAAAAAGTATCTCTATTCATTCTTACCTCTCAATCACCACCGGAACCACTGCGTTTCCATTAGCTGTTGATAGACGCAGATAATAAAATCCACTTGTTAACTGCGAAGGAAAGTTTAATTGCAATTGCAGTTTCCCGGCACTAAGATTCCCTTCCCGAACTGTATAGTATGATCTTCCTTCTTCATCGTACAAAGAGAGTTTTAGATTTCCGGCATCTTTCAATTCAAACGAAATTATTGCAGCATCGCTTGCAGGATTGGGATATGACTGAATTGAGGAGAACGGGTTTATTTCATCAATGCCGATGTTCAAATCATTGATGTATCTCACCACAACAAAATCCTCATCACCGAGAATATTTGCAACGCCTGCGATCACAACTTTCCCGTCATCCTGTAATGCAACGTCGTATGCCTGGTTGTCCTGCGTACCAACATCTGTAACTACCCAGCCGTTGGTTCCGAAAGTGGGATCAAGTATGCCATCAGCACTGAAGCGTGCCGTGCCGAAGTCATAAGCAAAACTATTCGGCGGACTGCGATATCCTGTTGCTACAATTTTACCATCGGGTTGAATAACCGCGGCAGTGCCCCACGCATACGCATTGTTCATCACGTCCGATGTGGCAATACCGTCGCCGCCACCGAATGTGTTGTCAGGAGTTCCATCAGCATTGTATCGAATCAACAGCAGGTCAATGAGCGCTGTGGTATTGTACGCATCACCGATGACTAAAATTTTTCCGTCGTCCTGCACAAGCACGTTGGTGCCTTCATCATCACTGCCGAATACATCGGTGATCACGATTCCTCCGTTGCCGAAGGTGTTATCAAAAGTTCCGTCAGCATTAAAGCGCGCCACGGCCACATCGGAAGAATTGTTGAGTTGATTTCCGACCATAATTATTTTTCCATCCGGCTGTAGCGCGAGAGCATTTCCATATTCATTACCACCGAGGTCAGCATTGAGCATTCCATCGCCGGAGAAAGTATTATCGAGAGTGCCGTCGCTGTTCAGACGGATCAAAGCAAAATCATCATCATAAACAGGAGAAGAATAACCTGCTGCAATAATTTTTCCATCGGGCTGAATGGCGAGATCAAAAGCAATATTTCCATAAGCGTTACCCGGACTCATGTCAACTACAGTTTTTCCACTTGCACCAAAAGAATTATCGGGCGTGCCATTGCTGTTGTACCGTGCCACTAAAAATTCGTGATCCATAGTTCCGCACACCACGATCTTTCCGTCGGTTTGAATTTTCAGATTCAGTGCGTAGTCAAATCCTCCGAGATCAGTGACTACAGTTCCATTGGTTCCGAAAGTATTATCCGGGCTTCCATCCGTATTATAGCGCGCAAGAGCGAGATCCCCCGGATCAACCATGAAATATCCTGTGTAGGTACTTCCTGCAAGAACAATCTTACCATCAGGTTGAATCGCAAGAGCTGTCGGATGATCGTGGTTGTTGGTGATGTCAGTAGTTACAATGCCCGTCCCATTGAAGGTGGAGTCAGGATTGCCTGCAACCTGTGCGGAGATGAAGTGTGTTGATGCGAGTATAATGATGAAGGTGAGGAAACGATGTTTCATGTAAAGAAATTTTTGTGATAAATGATGGAAATGAATAGAAGAATAAGGAACGAAATTAAGTCCCATGCAGGAAATAAATTCTTAGGTTATTCATTCTTCCCGTTATGGCTGAACAGTACAGGATTTTATCCCTCCGTCATGAGAAAAATGAGAATGAGAATTCCGATGGCAATGAGCTTGAGTGTAACAGATCTGCGTGCCCAGTTGTTGATGCGAATCGAGGAGTGAAGGTGTTTCCATAGAGGGATTGGGGGGATTCAAACAACACAAGCTAAAATTTATTTTAGAGTGGCAGTTAACTATTTCCTATCGCAACAGCGAAAGAAAAATGAATTTCACTAACTTTGATTCACACACTTCAAATTATGCTTACACTAAAGCAACCTTTAAGCAATATTCAACAGCAGCTTTTAAAACTGTACGCTGCAGGTGTTCCTGATGACAAACTCGAGGAAGTGAGCGAACTCATTGCAAAATATTTGTTGAATGAAGCGCGTGATGAAGCTGATAAAATTTGGCTGGAAAAGAATTATGGAGAAGAGCAACTTCGTGAATGGTTACACAAAACCAATCACAAATGAGGGTGGTGCTTGACACCAATATTATTCTAAGTTCCTTTTCTCGTTACTCTCCATATCGAATCGTGTTTGATGATTTTGAGGCAGGTAAATATGAATTAAGTGTCTCGACAGAAATCCTGCTTGAATACGAAGAAAAACTCACAGAAATTTTTTCTTCTGAAGTGTCAGGCCTTACGGTTGGAGGTCTCATGCTCAAGAAAAATATTATTCGCACAGAAATTTACTACCGATGGAATCTTCTCATCACCGATGCTGATGATAACAAATTTGTTGACTGTGCTCTGAATTCCAATTCAAATTATTTAGTCACAAATGATCGCGATTACCGAATTCTTTCGAAGGTGGATTTCCCGCCTGTAAAGGTCATTAACATTGATAAGTTTATTTCTATTCTGAAGTCTTTGTAATCGGGTGCTTTGACAATAATTTCCCTTCGCTACTTTTGTTTCGATATAATTCAGCACCAATCAAAATACTCTTTGCAACGAATGACTGAACTCAAAATCTTTAATAGCTTATCTCGCCAAAAAGAAGTCTTCATTCCTCTTCACCCTCCTCATGTAGGCATGTATGTGTGCGGACCTACAGTGAGTGGTGAAACACATCTCGGTCATGCCCGGCCGTATGTGACGTTTGATGTGGTGTTTCGTTATCTGAAATATCTCGGCTACAAAGTGCGGTACGTCCGCAATATCACTGATGCAGGACATTTTGAGGAAGAAGATCGCGAGGCTATAGATAAAGTTGCCGTGAAGGCAAAAGTGGAACGGCTCGAGCCAATGGAACTCGTGCAGAAATACACGAACATCTATCACGACATGATGGATGCACTGAATTGCGAGCGACCCAGCATTGAGCCTACCGCAACCGGACATATTGTTGAGCAGATCACAATGATCGAAGATATCTTGCAAAAAGGTTTAGCGTATGTAGCAAATGGCTCTGTATATTTTGATGTGAGGAAGTATGCGAAGAACAATGACTACGGAAAATTATCAGGAAGAAAAATTGACGAGATGATTGCGGGCAGCCGTGAGTTAGAATCGCAGGGAGAAAAGCGTGATCCCGCCGATTTTGCTCTCTGGAAAAATGCCCCTGATGAACATTTGATGCGATGGAAATCTCCATGGGGAGAAGGTTTTCCCGGCTGGCATATCGAATGCTCCGCCATGGCGACAAAATATCTCGGAACTCCTTTTGACATTCATGGCGGCGGAATGGATTTGCTTTTCCCTCATCATGAAAGTGAGATCGCACAAACAAAAACGGCTTGTGGCTCGGCACCGGTTAAATACTGGATGCATAACAACATGATTACGGTGAATGGAAAGAAGATGGGAAAGAGTTACAACAACACCATCACCTTGCGGGAATTGTTTTCAGGCGAACAGGCCTTACTCGAACAGGCCTATTCACCAATGACTGTTCGTTTTTTCATTTTGCAAACTCATTATCGCAGTACACTTGACTTTACTAATGATGCGCTCAAGGCAGCTGAGAAAGGATTACAGCGATTGATGAACGCGCTTGAAACGATTAATAAGCTTAAGTACTCAGAAAATGCTTCTGATTTCATAGTGGAAGAAGATCAGAAGGTTCGTGAGTTGAGTGAGTCCTGCGTTCAATTCATGAACGATGACTTCAACACCGCAATGGCAATGGCGTCATTGTTTGAACTGGCTTCTAAAATTTATTCATACCAGCATCAGCAGCTAAAAATTTCTTCGATTAAAAAAGAAACTTTCGAAATACTCCTAAAAACCTTCAACACATTCGTCAGCGGTATTCTTGGATTAAAGAATGAAAATGCTGAAGCTTCAGACGAAAAGTTGAATGAAGTGATGAAGCTGATGATCACACTTCGCAATGAAGCGAGAGCGAAGAAGGATTTTGCAACCTCTGATAAAATCCGTGATGAATTGCTAAAAGCGGATATACAGTTGAAGGATGGGAAGGAAGGAACCACGTGGGATAAACTCTGATTTCCTTGCTGAATCCTCCCCGGTTAAAAACAAACCTTACATGAAGCTGCATAAAAATATTCGCCTAACGCCGGCCACATTATTCGGCATGGGATGCGTCTTGGTTTTTATTTTCGGTTTTCTCACCCAAATTTACCTCGGCAACTCTGCGCTTGACATCCCTCTTCATGATACCTACTTCGTGATTGCACACTTTCATATCGTAATAGGAATTTCAGCGTTCTTCGGAATGTTTGCCGGTGTGTACCTGTGGTTTCCGAAAATGTTCGGAAGGATGATGAATAACACACTTGGCTACATACATTTCTGGATCACTTTCATTGGAGCGTACATGATTTTCTGGCCTTTACATTATATCGGCCTTGCCCATGTTCCGCGCCGCTATTATTCATTTAATGCATTCCAATCATTCGACATGTTCGGAAATCTCAACAAGTTTATCACACTGGCCGCGATACTTGTGTTCTTCGCGCAAATTCTCTTCATCATCAATTTCATTTATAGCATTTTTAAAGGAAGGAAACTTGCAGCGCTTCTTTAAAACAATGACAACTGATTCTGTTTCGGTTTTGCCTTTCCGAAAACAGTTCGCCCTCCATACTTCCACGAATCATTCCTCTCTTTTTCAATCAGCTCATTCAATCTGTTCTCAGGTTTGAAAAATTGCTCAGCGTGTTGAGCAGCCTTCGAAAGGTTTTTAATTGCTTCCTGCTTGTCTGTTATGCCAAGTTTTGCATGCTCGACCGATTTCCTTAGCACGTCAATCGTTTCATCATACACTTTGAGCGGCACAGGAAACGGGTGTCCATCCTTTCCTCCATGAGCGAATGAAAATCGTGCAGGATCAGAAAAACGTGACGGCGTTCCATGAATCACTTCACTCACAAGTGTAAGCGATTGCAATGTGCGCGGACCTACTCCATTCAACAAGAGCAGCGATTCAAAATCATTTACTTCTTTCTCCTGTGCAATAGTGAGAATAGCACCCAATCGTTTTATGTCTACGTCTTTTTCTCTCACATCATGATGACGCGGCATCATGAGCTTTTGGATTTCGGAAATGGATCGTGCAGGATTTTCTTGTGCAACCTGAACAATTCCATCGCGTGTCTGCGCGGCCTCTTTATCCGTGAGGTTTAAAATCAATCCTAAATTTTTCCCCAGTACAAATGTGTGCGGCTCTTCGACAAATGATTTGAGTTGCTCTGAATGCCAGTGATAACGCCGCGCCATTCCTGATTCGGTATTCATTCCCTGCTGAATCACTGACCACTGTCCATCAACTGTGAGCATGAATGAATGCAGATAAAGTTGAAAGCCATCCTGTACCGCGGTGTTGTCAACCTTCGCAGAAAGTTTTGAGCAATGAACAAGATGATGCCCATCGAGGCCTGTATCATCGGCGATCTTCATCAATTCATTCGGAGTCTGTCGCGAATGTTTTCCTCGTCCTCCGCAGATGTACAATCCCAATTCTTTTGCCTTCGGATTAATCGCAGATTTCAACGCACCCATCACAGAGGTGGTGATTCCCGAGGAATGCCAATCCATCCCCATCACACAACCCAGCGACTGAAACCAAAAAGGATCACTCATGCGACGCAGCACTTCATTTCTTCCGTATTGAATAATGAGTGATTCAACAATAGCACCGCCAAGCAAACTCATGCGCTGAGCAAGCCATTTTGGAACCTGTCCATAATGCAAAGGCAAATCAGCAGTGCCGGAATGTTTCATTGAAAAATAAAATTACGATACAAACATTTTCATTAATCTACCCTCCAATAAAAAATGAAACCTCTGAAATAAACTTTCTCACGCCATTCTCTCATCAAACCGAAACACTTCTCTTCTAAGTACCCTAATTTTCCTGAAATCATTGTGAGCAGGATTCATCAGGTAATTGTACTCTTCCGGAATAATTGCTGAAGGGACTTTTAATACAGCCGATGACAATGACAATAGCCAGTCATTTCCTGTTTTTCGTGTGATAGAAAAATTCATTCGCTCACTCCAGCCATGAGGCAAATCTTTCACTTTGATTTCTTCGATCTTCAATTTTGCAGGTATTTCTATCACCATTGTAGCAAATAGCTGCTTTGAATTTTCTCCGCTGCGATGAACAAAATTTTCAAGGCAGGCGAGTGCCCTTGAAGCAGAAGTATAAATAATAAAATTGCCTTCGGAATTCCACCGCGCCTCGTTACCTGAAGCGCGAAGCTCATGTGACCATCGCTCACGCACGATTCTCAATACTGTCATAGAATCGCTATGCAAGATCGCCCCACTCGATGCGCTTTAATTCATTGATGATTAAGTCAAGGCCGCTTGAAGTATTCATGAGCTGGAACGGAATTTTGTTTCCAAGGCCATAGGCGGGCTTTTGTAGCCAGCGGTGGAGTGCATATTCATCACCAAAAACTTCCATGCCGTGACGGTGAAGTGAAATCATTTTAAGCACATGCTCACTTTGTGCCGGATTCAGTTTTTGCTTCGAAGCATGGTAGCGCATAAGTGACTTTAATGAAACGTGAAACAAATTGGCAAGCTCTTCCTTTTTGAAATGAAACAACGAAGCGAGATCAAAAAACATGGAGGCATAAACGCCTGAGGATGCTTCGTGCACCAATGAAAGACGCTCTTCATCTCCGGAATATGGTATTGCCTTCGCCACCTTCGTGGTCGGCTTAGTTCTTATTGACTTCATTTGGGATTATCTTTTATTACTACAAATCTAAGACATTTGACTGAAGAGGCAAGACATTTGTCAGACTATTTTTCAAAGACCGTACTCATCAATTAAATAAATCAGGGCGGACATGGCGGCGGCGCCAAGTTCGAGCTCGCGCTTGTTCACGTTTTCGATAACATCTGATGCAGCATGATGATAGTTGAAGTAGCGCTGCGAATCGGGTGATAGGCCGCAGAGGATTTTACAAAATCCTTCGAGATGTTCGATATCGGATCCGCCTCCTCCAAAGTTCAGTTCATAAATGTGGTACGGCTCAAACAATTTTTTCCACGACTGAATTTTACGGATTGCTGTTGTGTCACCTGTGAACCCGAATCCTTTTGGTGTAAATCCTCCTGCATCCGTTTCAATAGCAAACAAATGAGTTTCTTTTTTTCTCTTCGCTTCATCAGCATACTTCGCTCCGCCCTTACCGCCATTCTCCTCATTCATAAAACAAACACAACGGATCGTGTGCTTTGGCCGAAGTCCAAGTCCCTTAAAAATGCGCAACACCTCCACCGACTGGACTACTCCGGCTCCATCATCCTGTGCGCCTCTTCCTGTCTCCCATGAATCAAGATGCCCCCCAACGGTTATGAATTGATTCGGAAATTCCGTTCCGCGCAACTCACCGATCACGTTGTAAGAAAGCACACTGTCTTTTTTCATCTCGCACGTCGAGCGATAATAAAATTTTGTATTCGGGTCATGATGAATCATCTCAATCAATTTTTCTGCGCCGATGATACTCACGGCGCAGCAGGGAATCTTAGGAAAGGAGTCATTGTAACCCATTGCGCCCGTGTGCGGGTAATCATCGTGGGCAGAAGTCATCGAGCGAACTACTGTTCCGATCGCGCCATATTTCGCTGCCCGCGACGGACCTGCCCAGCGATACCCAACCGCTTCACCATACGCACGGAACTGATCAATAAAGCTTTCATCGAAAGGATGATTGTAGAAAACGATTTTGCCCTTTATATTTTTTTCACCGAGTGAATCAAGTTCTCTGAAATTTTTTATTTCAATTACCTGCGCAGAAATTCCACCTGTTCCTGTACCGGAAGAATTTCCAAGAGCGGTAATGGAAAGGTTTGTCTTCACGCCTTTTGATTCTGCATACGCAACTTCTTTGTCACCACGCACCCAATGCGGAACGTAACACGGCTGGAGCCAGACACTGTCGAACATATTTTGATTTAAAATCTTTTTCATAAAATCAACTGCCTGTGCTGCTTGAGGCGATGCAGTTAATCGCCCCCCGATGGAGGTGAGGTCAGTGAGTGTTTCAAAGCATTGTGATTTTGTGAGAGCAAAATCGAAGATGTGGCGGAATGTGAGCGAGTCGCTTTTTTGAGAAAAAGAAACTTGTCCGAAGGACTCATTTCTGAGACATGAAAGAATAGCCGTCAGGAGAAGAAAAAAATTTCGCATGCGTAACAGTTTGTGTGATTGTAAATGTAGGAATTGGTGCTATCACCTTTTCCAAAACTCAAAAACTTTTGACAGGGTTTGCTACCTGCCAACAATGATTTCCTGAGATGAACATTATTACCTTTCGGTTGCATTATGAAATCACCCTGGACATTATTTTATGTTTTACTCCTGTCGTCACAAATTGTGGTTTGCTATCTGCGACCCTATTACAACTGGGATATGCTTGGTAATATGGGCTGCGTGATTTCAATGGAAGAAAAAAATATTGATTCCATTCACACAAAAACTTATCGGGCTGCACAGCTTGAACTGCCTGCAAAAGATTTCGTGACGCTCACGCAATTGAATGAATACCGGCAGAAAAATTTTTCTGATGCATCATTTTTTCACACACGATTGAAATTGTACTGGATAAAACCACTCTATGTTTTTTTTGTCTTCATCCTGTACCGGGCGGGAATTCCGCTTGTCATGGCGACCTTGATCCCCTCTCTCGCATCCTTGCTGTGTATGGGCCTGTTATTTTTTTTCTGGCTCAGAAAATATTTATCCCCGCCGTATGCCACCATCATCGCATCATTAATAATGTTGTCACCGCCATTCTGGGTTGCAGCAAGATATTCTACTGCCGATGCTTTTGCAGCCCTCTTTGTTTTTTCAGCTTTCTATTTTATGATCGGGAAAAAGAAAAGCATTGTAGCTCTTGTCCTCATGCTGGTCGCTACTTTAGTCCGGCTTGATTTGGCCCTATTAGCCATCATGATGATTGCTTTTATGATGATTCCGATTAATCAGGAAGGTCAGATTTCGCGCGTGACTGCCTACACTTATTCTGCGTTGGTGATGGTAATGGCTGCGACGATTTCTTTTTTCACCGGCAACTTCGGAGCAAATGCTATCGAATATTACAACTGGGGAGATGCGACGTCAAACACCGCTGAAAATTATTTCAGAAAGCTTGCCGAAATTCTCCTGCAGCTTCGGTATTCTCATGTCACTATTTTCATTGCCATTGCTTTTATGGGGTTCATGGCGCATTCCCTACAGAATTGGAAAACCAATAGGGATGTTTGGATTGTGCTGCTGCTCCTTCTTTACATCATCTTTCATTATCTCTTATATCCGGGTTTAGATGATCGTTTTTTCATTGCGGAGTACCTGATCTTATCGGTTATTGGAGTGAAGTATTTTGTATCAGCGAACGTGCATGTATTGCAGTAGAGGTTTTGAATGCCGGATCGTTACGCCGCCTATTTGAGCTGCAAGAGCTACAGTGAGTGCTGGAAAGTTTCTCATCAAAAAAAGAATTAAGGTGACGCATGGTTGGATTAAGTTAGATTTGATACCTCAATAAATAATTTTTCAAACAAAACTTCAGCGTATGCGCTCTATCAAACTACTCCTTATAACAGTCATAAGTATTTTAATTGCCAACTTCTCAAATTCACAAAACAAGATTCTTACAGGAAGCGAAGCGGCGCAACTTGTCAGGGGTTGTGATAAAGTTGCAATCAATGACAGCCGGAATACGGTGTCCTTCATTCACCTCGCTCCGGCAAATTTTATTGCTGCATCAGAAAATGGGTCGTGGCTAAGAACCGCACTTTCTCTGAAGCAAGGTGAAAACGTAAAGCTTTACAAAACGGAAAGCGACAACATTGGCTACACTCATTTTCGCTACCAGGAAACTTACAAGAATATCTCTGTGCAGTATGGAGTGTATTATGTGCATACGCTTGAAGGAAAAATAGTTTCAGCGAATGGAGAGTGGTATGCTAACATTAATCTTCCAACAAAAGCGAAACTAAGCCCGGCACAAGCCTACCAGGCCGCCCTCGACTATGTGCATGCAGATGTTTATCAGCATGAGAAGGAAGACATCAGCAACAATGAGCTCATAATTCTTCCTTATGAAGGAACCTATCATCTTGCTTATCGCTGCGACGTGTATGCTTCAAGTCCACTGAGCCGGCAATGGTATTTTATGGATGCAAATACCGGTAAGCTGATCAAGTCAGACAATCGCATTTGTACCGATGTTGCTCATGGAACTGCTTCCACTCAATACAGCGGAACAAGAGCGATCGTTACTGACAGCATCAATCCCACTTCCTTTCGCCTCCACGATGTCACTCGCGGGAATGGGGTAATAACTTACAACGGACCATACGGAACTACTGACTGTTACGACACGGATAATATCTGGGACTCTGATCCTGTACCTGTTGACTGCCACTTCGGTGCTGAGGCAACCTATGACTATTACTGGAATCATTTTGGTCAGAATGGATTGGATGGGTCAGGATTTAATCTTGTTGCGTACGCTCATGATGGACTTTATGTAAATGCCTTTTGGACCGGAGGCGAAGCGCACTTCGGTGATGGTGATAACTATACTTACAGTCCACTCACTGATGTGATGATCGTCGGACATGAATTCACACATGGAGTAACCCAAATGCATTCGGCATTAGTGTATTCGGGTGAATCCGGCGGACTCAATGAGGGGTTCAGCGATGTATTTGGACAAGCAATTGACTGGGAGAACAATCCCACGACCGCTACTTGGCTTGTCTCGGGTCATTTTGGGGGAACACCATTTCGAAACATGGCAGATTGTAAACAGTATAATTGTCCCGATACTTATGGTGGAGATTTCTGGAGTGGGTATGGCGACCCTCACGTGCTCAGCGGCATATTGAATTACTGGTATTATCTCCTGGTGGAAGGTGGCTCTGATGTGAATGATCTGGGAGATGCGTACACTGTTCTTCCGATTGGTTTTGATGATGCAACTGCGATTGCATACCGTACCAATGCCTATTACCTTACTGCTGATGCAACTTATGCCGACGCGCGCTACTACGCAATACAATCTGCAATTGACTTGTTTGGCAACTGTTCTGACCAGGTGATACAAACGACAAACGCATGGTATGCAGTTGGAGTGGGCGGTATTTTTGCTGATGCTGTTGTTGCATCATTCAGTGTACCGAGCAACTACTTGTGTATTCTTCCCGCAAGCGTTTCATTCGACAACAACAGTATCAATGGCACGAGCTTTCATTGGGATTTTGGCGACGGGGACACTTCTGCCGACTTAAATCCAACTCACAGCTATACCAGCGCAGGTGTGTATGATGTAACGCTGATAGCAAATGGAGTTGCTCTTTGCGGAAATTCCGATACGCTCACGATGCAGGGATTTATTTCTGTTACCAATGGCGGCGGACCGGTTGCTGCTTCCTGTTCACCTTCTACGATAAGCTATTGCTGCGGATTTGGAATCACCCATGTGCAGTTTGGGACCATTGACAATGTATCGGGTAATGCGTCTGAAGGATATAAGGATTTCACTTGTTCGAATTCTACGGTTATCACTGCAGGTGATCCTGTACCAATTCAGGTCACAACAGGGACGACAAACTATGAGAACGTCAGAGTTTTTATTGACTACAACAACGACGGTGACTTCAACATCAATGACGAGAGCGTCTACTCATCAACCAATCACTTGTTGAATCATACAGGAATTGTTTACACCCCGGTAACTGCGACCCTTGATTCACCGCTTCGAATGAGAGTGATTGATGAAACTTCAAACTACTCCATTACATCCTCATGTTACAATCCTCAACAGGGACAAGGAGAAGATTACACCGTGCAGTTCGTTGCAAACACACAGCCTCCGGTTGCTGATTTCATAGCAGATTACACAACAGTCAATGTTGGCTTCCCTATTTCCTTCAGCGATCTCACCATTCATGCACCAACTTCATGGTCATGGTCTTTGCCGGGCGGAAACCCTTCCTCTTCAACGTCACAAAATCCGGTTGTCTCTTACAGCGCAACAGGGATTTATGAAGTGCAACTGCTTGCCTCAAACTCATTTGGATCAGACTCCATTCTGAAGACTGCTTACATCAATGTTGTAAGTTCCGTAAGTATGTGTTCTGCAACATCCACCACAGCGCCCTCCGGAATTATTTTCGATTCAGGCGGACCAACGGGTAATTATCAGGATGGTGAGTATTGTTCTTTCCTCATAAGCCCTTCCTGTGCTGATACCATAACACTTTCGTTTATAGAATTCAACACTGATCCCGGAGATTATATCTACGTCTACGATGGAACGAGCTACTTCGACCAGTTAATTCTCTACGCCTCCGGAAATAGTCTGCCGGCAGCGGTTAAGGCCACCTCCGGCAACATGTTCATCTATTGGTACAGCAATTACTCAGTGAATAGCAGTGGCTATGGCGCTGCATGGAGCACGACTATATTCAATACACCTGCCCCGATTGCTGATTTCTCAATTGACAATACGACACCTCCGTTGAACGTGAATGCTCAATTCACTGACCTCACCACAAATTCACCGGTTGCGTGGTCCTGGGATTTCGGAGATGGCTTCTCTTCAACAGTGCAAAATCCGGCTCATGCCTTCAGTACGGCCGGAGTTCATTATGTGACACTGATTGCATTTAGCTGCACAAGTTCAGACACCATTATGAAACCGCTAACAGTTCAGGAAGCTCCAGCATATTCATCTTCACCGGATTCAATTAACGTTATCATGAGTTGCGGCAGCACGGTGACCATTCCGGTAATCATCACTAACTCCGGCACCGGTGATCTCGTTTTTACAGTTAACGGTGGAAACGATTCCCTGAAAGTTCTTGCACTTACTTATGGAGCTGACTTGTATTATACATACCCCAATACACTGGCAGCGATCAATCAATATTTCACCAGCTACACTTTGTCAACGATCAACACAACGGATCCTTCGGCGCTGCAAAGTGCGCTTCAAGGCAAAGATGTTTTTCTGATGACTGATCCGATGTATGGAACATCTTCTGTCTACGCCGGATTTGCATCGGTGCTTCAGGATTTCGTCAATGCCGGAGGAGCTGTTGTTTTCTGCGGAACTTATGGTACTCAGACGGACTGCATCACCAATACAGGTCTTTTTGACGGCAGCTATTATGGCAGCGCTTCCGGCTCCATCGTTTCTGTTGTTAATGGTAATCATCCGATCACCAGTGGTGTAGTTTCCAGCTTTTATGGACCTTATTTTACCTACGTCATGAACATCACTAACGGTGATAATAACACCCTTGTTGATTATTACGGCAATGATGTGGTTTCATATCGCAACATAGGCAGCGGTGAAGCTGTGTTTATTGCTTTTGATTATTACTACTACGATCTAAACGCCAGTCAGATAATCGGAAATACATTTAACTGGCTGAAGAGTTTAGCCGGAGCAAATTGGATAACGGTTTCTCCCGACTCGGCGGGCTTAATTTCAGGTGATACTATCATCACATACATTACTATCAGCAGTGAGAATTTGAATGATGGCATTTACACGACACAGCTTGTAGTCGGCACCAATGATCCTTTACATCCTTTAGATACGATTCCGGTAACCCTCACTGTTCAGGGCGCACCTTGTCCTGCGTTCACTTCTTCGGTTCAGGATTGCAATGGAACTGTCTGCTTCACTGACGCCGGTTTATCGGCTGCGAGTTGGCAATGGAATTTCGGGGACGGCAATACTTCTTCAGATCAAAATCCTTGTCATACTTATGCTGCTGCGGGAACTTACACTGTGAAGCTGTTGGTGTGCAACGCTTATGGCTGTGACAGTATAACTGAGGCAGTTTCTGTTCTAAACGTGGGCGGTCCGATAGCAGCCGCATGTTCTCCCGGAACTTCTTTCTATTGCTGTGGAATGGGTATCACGAATGTTATCTTTAATACAATCAACCACTCAAGTGCGGACGGCTCCGCAGGATATGAGGACTTCAGTTGTGATTATCAAACTGAGGTGACCATTTCAAATCAGTATACGCTTTATGTAACTACGGGAACTTACTACCTGGAAAATTCCCGGGCATGGATTGACTGGAATAATGATGGTTCTTTCACCGATGACGAACTTGTAATGATCTCAAACAATGTACTTACAAATCATTCGGCAACTTTCACCGTTCCGGCAACTGCTGTGGCCAATACGCCCCTGCGCATGCGAATTGGTTCTGATTATTACTACTACGTTCCTTCTTCATGCACGAATGCTTCCTATGGTCAGTTTGAGGATTACACCGTCACCGTCCTTCTGCCGACTGTAATTGGTGAAGAAGCAGTTATCAATTCAATGTCAATTCTCCCTAATCCTTTCAATACAGAAACAACGATCGTATTGGATCTTAGCTCTTCATCGCCTGTTTCGCTCACGTGTTATGATGTGACAGGAAGAATTGTGATGACTTTAGCTGACGATGTTACGCTTTCAAAAGGAAGACATCTGTTCATCTTCAGTCCTGTAGAAGCAGGAGTTTATTTTGTGGAAATGAAAACTGATGAGAGTGCAATCGTGAGGAAGGTGTTGAAGGTGAAGTGAGATTATACGTGAATTTGATTGATGCAGAGTTATAGACCATATTGTTTTTCGGAAACGCCATGAAGTCACGGATGCCTTTTGGTTGGCAAGAAATAATTTGTCAAAAATTTTGACAAAATAAAATTTGCCATTACGGGAAGCAGGTTTCACTTCAACCCAAGTTCCTTCTTCTGCTTCTCATCAATCTCACTCGGCGCGTCGAGCATCATATCTCGTCCCATATTATTTTTCGGGAAGGCGATAAAGTCGCGGATGTTTTCCTGGTTCGCAATCGTCATAGAGCAAAAACGATCAAAGCCAAGTGCAATTCCCCCATGTGGGGGAGCGCCGAATTCAAATGCATTCAGGATAAAACCAAATTTCATTTCAGCGTCTTCTTTTGACATGCCGAGCGCTTTGAACATGCGCATTTGATTTTCGCGATTGTGAATGCGAATAGAACCACCGCCGATTTCTACTCCATTGATTACAACGTCGTATGCATTGGCTTTCACTTTGCCGGGATCGGTTTCAAGAAACGTATCGTCCTCTTTTCTCCATGATGTAAAAGGATGATGCATCGCATTCCATCGCTTCCCATCTTCATCCCATTCAAGCAGTGGAAAATCAAGAACCCAGAGTGGCTTGTAATCTTTTTTGCTTCTAAGACCAAGACGATTTCCCATTTCCAATCGTAATTCACTAAGCGCTTTTCTTGTTTTATTTTTTTCTCCCGCAAGAATCAAAATCAAATCGCCGGCAGCAGCCTCAAACGATTCAGCAATTGATTTCAATCGTCCTGAAGAATAAAATTTGTCAATGGAGGATTTGATTGTTCCATCAGAATTGTACTTGATATATACCAAACCCGTTGCCCCGATTTGAGGGCGCTTCACAAACTCTGCCAGCTCATCCAATTGCTTGCGCGAATATTCAGCACAACCTTTCGCACAAATGCCCACTACAATTTCTGCATCATCAAAAACTTTGAAGCCGGCATTGTCAGAATCATGTTCGAGCAACGCACAACCGAATGGTTCCTGCTTGAGATAAACAAACTTCATCTCAAACCGGATGTCGGGTTTATCATTTCCATACCACATCATTGCATCATCATAACTCATTCTCGGAAAATCGGGAAGATCAATGTTGCGGCATTGCTTGAAAACAAATTTCACCATGCCTTCAAACATTTGCAGCACATCCTCTCTCTCAACAAAAGCCATCTCGCAGTCAATCTGTGTGAACTCAGGCTGGCGATCCGCGCGCAAGTCTTCATCACGAAAGCAGCGCACGATTTGGTAGTAGCGATCAAAGCCGCTGACCATCAACAGCTGCTTGAATGTTTGCGGCGATTGCGGGAGCGCATAGAACTGCCCGGGATTCATTCGCGACGGAACTACAAAATCTCTTGCGCCTTCGGGAGTAGTTTTGATGAGATGTGGCGTTTCTACATCGGCAAATCCCTGCAGATCAAGGTAACCACGAACTGCCTGCGCTACTTTGTGACGATACAATAAATTTTGTTGTACCGGTTTTCTGCGCAGATCGAGGTAGCGATATTTCATTCGCAACTCATCGCCGCCATCGGTTTCATCTTCGATGGTGAATGGAGGTGTGAGGGATGCATTCAAAACATTCAGCTCATCAACAAGAATTTCGATTTCTCCTGTGTTCAGCTCTTTATTCTTATTTGAGCGTTCCACAACTTTTCCTGAAGCAGCTATTACAAACTCGCGCCCGAGGCCGTCTGCATTTTGGCTTACCACAAGATTGTGCTCAGGGTTAAACACGAGTTGCGTGATGCCATAGCGATCACGAAGATCAATGAAGATCATTCCTCCGAAATTGCGTATGCGCTGCACCCAACCGGCAAGCGTTACCTGCTTTCCTGCATCAGCAATCCTTAGCTCACCACATGTGTTTGTCCGGTACATCAGAAGTTGAAAATTATTCGTTAGTTGTTAATCCCTTAAATAAGAGCGGGCAAAAGTAATTTTTTCAGAGAGCAGAAAAAACATTCAAATATTCATCGTCGTTCTTAATGAGCATTAAAAATCTTCTCACCTTCGCGGCCACAATTCAAAATATGCTTTCGAACCTGAAAAAAATTTTCCTTTTACTGCTGCTGAATTCTTCAGTCAGTTCAGCACAGCAATTTACCCTTTACAGTTCACGGTCGGTTGATATCGGTTCAAAGTCGGTGAGCAAAATTCATTCAGTGATTTACATTGACAGCCTACACATCACCATCGAGCAGGGTGAATCGCATTTGTATCTCGATATCAAAAGCCAGCAACGGCAGGAAGCCGGATTCTTTTACACAGTGCTGGATTATAATGACGCAGAATGTAAAGCAGTGTTCTCACCTGATGAAAAGACGTTCGATTATCAATCCGCCCAGTATCATTTGCGGTACATCATTGATTCTATTGTCCAGGAAAAAAAAGAAAATGCGGCTGATACAGAAGAATCGGATGTTGATGCAGATTCTACGTCCACCGATTCTTCAGCCGTGAAAGAAGACAACACCGTTTACCTGAGTTCCGATGTGCCGCCGGAATTTCCCGGAGGAAGTGATGCGATGAAACTGTGGCTCACTGAAAATGTGAAATATCCTGCTGCTGCAAAGAAGGATAAGGTCATCGGTCTTGCTGAAGTGAGTGCCATCGTGGAAAAGAACGGTACACTCAGCGATGTGAAGGTGAAGCGGGACATTGGTGGCGGTTGTGGCGCTGAAGCTGTTCACGCAGTAAAACAAATGCCCACATGGATTCCAGGGCAAATAAAAAATGAAGACAAGCGGGTGAAGGTGACGATTAAGGTTTTTTTTCCGCCGAAATAAACGATGCACGATATATGTAATACGATACACGTAACACGATGCACGATCTTCTAACAAGCCACATTGCGTTTATGAGGTTAGCTTATAAGAGCGATTGTCATGCTGACATTGTTGCGCATCTCTTCGCAGGAGAAGGGGCATCATGGGTATTGATCGCTCAGTGCTTTAAAACAATTCACGAAGAGTGGCAATCTCGCTGTTGATGATTTGAAGTGAGGAGGAAGTGCCGATGCGATCGGCGCCCGCATGAATCAATTCAAGCGCCTGCTCCTTTGTTTTAATTCCGCCTGAAGCTTTGATGAGGATTTTTTTGGGAAGAAGACTGCGAAGCATCTTTACAATTTCAACAGTAGCGCCGCCGCCATTGAAGCCGGTAGAAGTTTTCACAAAATCTACTTCTGCTTTCACCGCGAGATTACATGCGCGCTTGATCTCTTCTTCAGAGAGAATTCCGGTTTCAATAATCCACTTCACCGTTTTGTGTTTAAGATTTGCTAACTGGGTGATGCTCTGAATTTCTTTTAGTACTTCTTTGTCGTTGCCTGAAAAGAAGGCTCCGAAGTTCATCACCACATCCAGCTCATCGGCACCATCTTCCATGGCGCGCTTTGCTTCCTCTACTTTAATGAGCGAGTGAGAATATCCGAATGGAAACCCGATCACCGTAGCCAGCTTCACATTGCTTTCTCCAAGAAAATCTCTTGCCTGCGAAACAAAGTACGGAGGAATACAAACTGCGGCGAAGCCATACTCGATTGCTTCGAGGCAGAGGGTTTTAATTTTTTCAGAAGTGGTTTCGGGCCTTAAGAGCGTGTGGTCAATCTTTGATGCGAGTTCGTTCATTTCAGATTTTGTTTCTTCCTCAAGCTTTCAAAAAGAATGCTTGATTCAATTTCTAACAAATTTTTTTGCAGAAAATTATTGTGAATGAATGCTAAGAGGAATGAAATGAATAATTTTTTAAGGCTTCTTGTAATTTTTTGCCTTACTTAAAATAGTTTTCTTCAGGGTTCGCGGATCCTCTTCGATAATATTTTCGCCTTCTTGATAAACAATAGTGGTTCCCGCATCAAGTGCTTTCTTACGCACATATTCTCTCATCACCGTTCCCATCTTTTCAAAATCAATTTTGATAAGGTCCTTTTGCATACGTTTAAGTTATAGCTTTCGAGTTGTCTTACCTCTTTCGTCTTATTTCTTACGCCTTGTTCCTCACACATCCTTCCCATGGCAATTCTTATACTTCTTCCCGCTACCACATGGGCAAGGATCGTTTCTCCCAATCTTCGGTCCCACGCGAATGGGTTCTAACTTTCTCGGCTCTTGTTGTTCTCCGTTTCCTTGTTGCCCATTGCTTCCATTCGCGCTGTTCACCGGCGCTTTCATTTCCGCTCCCCTGCCTTCTCGCATGCGGCTGTAGTCTGTGCGCTGCGGGGCCTGTGCCTGGTTCAACTGCTGATTCGGCAATGAACCTTTGAACAGGAATGAGATCACATCACGATTTACTTCGCCCATCATCTTCTTGAACAAACCGAATGCTTCGAACTTGTAAATGAGCAGCGGATCTTTTTGCTCGTACACTGCTCCCTGCACACTCTGCTTCAGATCGTCCATCTCCCGCAGGTGTTCCTTCCAGGCTTCATCAATTATTGAAAGCGTGATTCCTCTTTCGAAAGCATGCACCACTTCTTTTCCTTTCGACTCATAAGATTTCTTCAGGTTTGCAATCACCTGGATTCCTTTCTTGCCATCGGTAAACGGAACTACAATGTTTTCGATTGTTTCGCCGCGGGTTTCAAACAAATCTTTTATGACCGGGAAAACATGGTCAGCAAGGTGATTGGTTTTCCGGTGATAAACTTCGGTGACTTCATAATAAAGTTTCTGCGCGAGATCATTCAGCTTTCCGTCTTTAAATTCTTCCTCTGAAATGGAAGTGTCAGTAGAGAAGAAGCGGATTACATCGAGCTTGAAGGCTTCGTAATCGCTGGCCTGCTGATATTGCTCCACGAGGTCTTCAGCAAGATCAAACATCATGTTATAGAGGTCATACACGAGGCGATCACCGAAGAGGGCATGACGGCGCTTTTTGTAAATCACTTCGCGCTGCGCATTCATTACATCGTCATACTCGAGTAGCTTTTTACGAATGCCGAAATTGTTTTCTTCCACCTTGCGCTGTGCACGCTCAATGGATTTTGTGATCATCGAATGCTGAATCACTTCCCCTTCCTTGTAACCAAAGCGGTCCATGATGCCCGCGATGCGATCACTGCCGAACAAGCGCATGAGATCATCTTCGAGTGAAACATAGAATTGCGTTGTGCCGGGATCACCCTGCCGGCCTGCACGACCGCGCAACTGGCGATCTACTCTTCGTGCTTCATGTCTTTCAGTTCCAATGATGGCAAGCCCGCCTGCTTCTTTCACGCCGGGACCGAGCTTAATATCCGTTCCGCGTCCTGCCATGTTGGTTGCAATCGTAACTGCTCCCGGCAATCCTGCTTCAGCTACTATCTCTGCTTCGCGCTGATGCTGCTTTGCATTGAGAACATTGTGCTTGAGGTTTTTCAGCTTCATCATTCTGCTCAACAACTCTGAAACTTCTACAGAAGTTGTTCCTACAAGTACCGGGCGATTTGCCGTGGTAAGCTTTTCAATTTCTTCAATCACATACTTGTACTTCTCGCGCCGGGTCTTATACACTAAATCCTCATCGTCTTTTCTTATGCATGGAACGTTGGTAGGGATCACCACCACATCGAGCTTGTAGATTGACCACAACTCACCGGCTTCGGTTTCTGCAGTACCCGTCATCCCGCAGAGCTTGTGATACATGCGGAAATAATTTTGCAGCGTCACCGTAGCAAACGTTTGTGTTGCTGCTTCCACCTTCACATTTTCTTTCGCCTCAATGGCCTGGTGCAGTCCGTCAGAATACCTTCTTCCTTCGAGGATACGACCGGTTTGCTCATCTACGATTTTCACTTTGCCATCCATCACCACATACTCATCATCTTTCTCGAAGAGGGCGTATGCCTTGAGCAACTGCTGCACCGTATGAATGCGCTCGCTCTTGATCGAGAAGTCCTGCATGAGTGTATCCTTCTTCAGCAATTTTTCTTCTGCCGGAATATTCATTTTCTCGATGTCTGCAATGCTGCCACCGACATCAGGCAGAATAAAAAAGTGCTTGTCCTCTCCTGCTTCAGTGATCAGCTCAATTCCTTTCTCGGTGAGGTCCACAGAATTATTTCTTTCATCAATGGTGAAGAATACTTCAGCGTCGGCTTTCGGCATCTCCTTTTGATTGTCGGCGAGGTGATAGGCCTCACTCTTCAGCATGATTTGCTTGTTGCCTTCTTCACTCATGTACTTCACAAGGTTGCCGTACTTGGGCATGCCACGATGGGCACGCAGTAATGCAAGTCCGCCTTCCAGCGGTCCCGTTTTTCCTGCGTCAATTAATTTCTTCCCTTCATTCAGAAAACCATTCACCGCGCGCTTTTGTGCTTCCACCAATTTCAATACACGCGGTTTCATTTCCTGGAACTGCTGATCTTCTCCTTTGGGAACAGGACCTGAAATGATGAGTGGCGTTCTTGCATCATCAATCAACACGCTGTCCACTTCATCCACCATCGCATAATGAAGCTTCCGCTGCACCAGTTCTTCTTTCGAGCGGCTCATATTGTCGCGCAAATAATCGAAACCGAATTCGTTGTTGGTGCCGTAAGTGATGCCGCAGTTGTAGGCAGCGCGGCGTTCAGGTGTATGCGGCTGATGATAGTCAATACAATCAACAGTCACCCCGAGAAATTCAAAGAGCGGACCATTCCATTCGCAGTCACGACGTGCGAGATAATCATTCACGGTCACGATGTGAACTCCTAAGCCCGTGAGCGCATTCAAATAAGCAGGGAGCGTAGACACCAGCGTTTTTCCTTCCCCGGTGGCCATCTCAGCAATCTTTCCCTGGTGCAATACAACACCGCCGATCAACTGCACATCATAGTGCACCATTTTCCACTGCACAGGAATGTTGCGGACAAGCCAGGTGTTTTTGTAAATCGCTTTGTCTCCTTCGATTGTGATGAAATCTTTCTTGGCTGCCAGGTCACGATCAAGATCGGTGGCGGTAGCAGTAAGCGTTTCATTCTCAGTGAAGCGGCGTGCAGTTTCCTTCATTACAGCAAATGCTTCGGGAAGAATTTCATTCAGCACCTCTTCTAATTTCTCATCGCGGTCCTTTTCGAGCTGATCAATTTGCTTGTAGAGCTCTTCTTTTTGATCGAAGGTGACTTCTTCTTTTTCGGCTTCTGATTTCAATGACTCAATCTCGGCATCTATTCCTGCCGTATAATCTTTTATGCGCTGACGAAAATCATTTGACTTTGCGCGCAGCTCATCGTTAGAAAGAGATTGTAGCGTTTCGAATACTTCATTGATCTGCTCAACGTACGGCTCAAGAAGCTTCACATCTTTTTCAGATTTACTGCCGCCAAAAAGTTTTGTTACGAACTCAAACATGCTTTTCTATTTTCTGTGCGCTCTTTTAAAAGGATTACAAAGGTAAGGGATTGCGGATTTCGAAAACCCTAACAAAGGTTGTAAACCCGGTCAACGGTTTAGTATGGATTGGCTTGAATTGTCAAAGATCATTCCTTGGAAATAATGAAGACAAGTTGACAGGAGAAATGGTTCTTTTGAGATTTCTACATACTTTAGTGACGTGAAATATTCTATGATAAAAAATTATTTTCTTGTTCTCGCTTTCACTTCCCTTCTCATGCAAGCAGGGTTTTCTCAAAGTCCCGACTGGAGTACGAGCATTGCGTCTATTGTTTATGACAATTGCTCAACTTGCCATCGCCCGGGTGAGATTGCGCCTTTTTCTTTGATGAGCTATGAAGATGCTGTGCTGAATGCTACAGGAATGGTGACCCAGACTTCATCCGGACTAATGCCTCCGTATCCTGCGGACCCCAATTATCGTCACTACTTAGATGAAAGAATACTGAGTGAGAGTGAAAAAAACGCGATTGCCGAATGGGTAGATGCCGGTGCTCCTGAGGGTGATACTTCTTTAGCGCCTGATCCACCTGTATTTCCTGAAGGATCACAATTGGGAACACCCGACACGGTGCTTAGTATGGCACAAGCATATCATATTGCCGGCGATGGATTGGATCGCTACATGATTTTCGTTTTGCCTTCTTCTTTCGTAACCGACAAGAATATCTCAGGGATTGAATTCAGGCCCGGAAATAAGGCGGCCATACACCATGTATTTATTTATACTGACACCACTGGTACCGTTGCCGCTGAAGATGCGCAAACTCCGGAGTATGGATTCGAAGGATCGGCAAGCGCGCTGTTAATGTCAGAATTTATTACACTGTACCGGCCCGGAATGAATGCGCGATTACTGCCGGAAGGAATGGCCTATAAGTTTCATGCAGGGACGGACATCATTTTCCAGA
>Ga0134121_10000131_pt1 | contig 86722 bp, 82 predicted proteins | sample KB301_FD_96463 | JGI IMG/M metagenome (GOLD analysis project Ga0134121, IMG submission 96463) | Terrestrial soil microbial communities without Nitrogen fertilizer from Kellogg Biological Station, Michigan, USA - KB3-0-1 | ecosystem: Environmental > Terrestrial > Soil > Unclassified ...
AGGAGACCCGGCATTGGGATGAGAACAGCGGCCGCACGTCGTCGATGCGGTCGAAGGAGGAGGCGTTCGACTACCGCTACTTCCCCGAGCCGGACCTGCCGCCGCTCGTCGTCGCCCCGGAGTGGGTCGAGGCGATCCGGAACGACCTTCCGGAGCTGCCGTGGGATCGGCGCGCGCGCTACGTCGGCCCGCTCGGGATCAAGGATCAGGACGCCCGCGTGCTGACGAGCGACAGGGCGCTGGGCGATTACTTCGAGGCGGCCGCGAAGGCATCGGGGGCGCCGAAGACCGCGGCGTCGTGGGTCCTGACCGAGGTGCTGCGCAAGCTGAAGGGAGGGGAGAGCGGCATCGAGGCGGCGCCGCTCCCGCCCGAGCGGCTGGGCGCGCTCGTGAAGCTGGTGGAGAGCGGTGCTGTCTCCGGCAAGATCGCCAAGGAGCTGTTCGAGGAGATCTGGACGAGCGGCGCCGACCCGGCGGAGCTCGTGAAGGCGCGCGGCCTGACGCAGGTCTCCGACGAAGGCGCCATCGCCGCTGCCGTGGACGCGGTCCTCGCGGCGAATCCGGGGCAGGTCGCGTCGTACAAAGGCGGCAAGACCGGCGTGCTCGGGTTCCTGGTCGGCCAGATCATGAAGGCGACCGGAGGCAAGGCGAACCCGTCCGTCGTGAACCGGCTCCTGAAGGAACGACTCGACTCGTGAGCGGGGCCCGCGCCGCGCACCGGGCGGAATGCGGCTCCGCGCGGCGGCCGCCGCGATGATCCAGCTCTTCCACGTGACGCGGCGCTACAACACCGGTGCGCCGGCGCTCTCGGACGTCTCGTTTTCCATCGAGAAAGGGGAATTCGTCTTCCTGACCGGCGCGAGCGGCGCGGGCAAGACGACGCTCCTGCGCCTGCTCTTCCGTGACGACCTGCCGACCGCCGGGCAGGTGATGGTCAACAACGAGAATCTCCAGAGCATGCCGGCCTCGCGCGTGCCGTACCTGCGCCGGCAGATCGGCGTGGTGTTCCAGGATTTCAAGCTGCTGCGCCGCAAGACGGTGTTCGAGAACGTCGCTTATGCGACGCAGGTGATCGGGCTTCCCGCAAGCGAGCAGCGGCGCCGCACCTACCGGGTGCTGGAAATGCTGGCGCTGAACCACCGGCTGCACCATTTCCCGGACCAGATCTCCGGCGGCGAGCAGCAGCGCGTGGCGATCGCGCGGGCGCTCGTGAACCGGCCGCTGGTGCTGCTCGCCGACGAGCCGACCGGCAACCTCGACCCCGAGCTGTCGCTGGCCATCATCGAAACCTTCAAGGAGATCAACGCCCAGGGGACGACGGTCCTGGTGGCGACGCACGATCGCTCGCTCATCCAGAGGATGGCGCGGCGCGTGCTCACCCTGGCGCAGGGACACCTCGCGCCCGCGGGATCGGCGTGACGGCGATCCTCCTGCCGATCCTGAAGGAGGCGCGCGACGGGCTGACGCGGCACCCGGCCCTGACACTCCTGGCGACCCTGTCGATGGCGGTGTCGCTGTACGTCCTGGGGATGTTCGTCCTCATCGCCTGGAACGTGCGGCTCGCCACGGCGACGCTCGGGAAGGAATTGCAGATGCAGGTCTACATGCGCCCCGACGCGACCCGCGAAGAGATCGAAGCCGTGCGCATGGGACTGGTGTCGGACGACGCCGTCGCGGAGGCGCGGCTGGTGCCGGCGGAAGAAGCGCGCCGGCGCTTCGAGGGCCGCTTCCCGCGCCTGTCGGGGATCTCGGCCGGGCTCGGCGAGAACCTCTTCCCGGCCTCGTTCGAGGTGGTGCTGCGGCCGGCGCACCAGGGAGCCGAGGAGGCGGAGCGGCTGGCGAAGGCGTACAAGGTCGGTCCCGGCGTGGACGAAGTCCGCTTCGACCGCGGCTGGTTCGAGCGGCTGACGGCGCTCCTCGACTTCTTCCGCAACGGCGGCTACGGTCTCGGCGCGCTCCTGGTGATGGCGGTGATGGTGACGGTCGGCGCCGTCGTGCGGCTCACGGTCCTGGCGCGCCGCGAGGAGATCGAGATCATGAAGCTCGTCGGCGCGACCGCCTCGTTCATCCGGGCGCCGTTCCTGCTCGGCGCGGCGACACAGGGGCTCGCCGGGGGCCTGCTCGCGCTCGCGGGCCTGCGGCTCACCTGGTGGATGCTGGTGCGATCGAATCCCTACCGGGAGAACCCGCTCCTGGCGCTCGCGGCCGGACGGTTTCCGCCCGCCGACGTCCTGGCGATTCTGCCTCTCCTGGGTCTCCTGCTCGCGCTCGCCGCGGCGGCGCTGTCGCTTGGACGCGCCTCGGCGCAGCCCGGCTAGCTAGAAGTCGATGGCGATGTAGAACTGGCCGACGGATCCCGACTTGTGGAACGGGTCGTCGATGCGGCGCACGTCCGTCTTCGGGTCGCAGACGCCGTCTCCCGAGGTGTCGCACACTTCCATGGTGTTCTCGAGCTGGTGCGCGTACGACCAGGTGAGCTGGAACGGCCCCAGGAAGACGTTGAAGCCGAATCCATAGGCGCCGCGCCCGTCTCCCAGCTTGTCGTTCTCCGAATCCCAGAAGTGGAAGGTCTTCGGGATGACGTTGTTGTTCTGGTCCAGGGCGTAGAGGTGCTTCGGGTCCGCCATATCGGTGAGGTAGGGCGTCGAATCCGGATGGGTGAACAGGTCCCCCTGGAACCAGGCGGCCGCGACATCGAGGAAGGCGAAGCCGCGGATGTCCCGCAGGATGCCGACGGGGAAGACGAGCGCGTCCACGAGCGGGAAACGGAACTCGATGTTGGTGTAGGCGACCCGGTTGCCGTAGAAGTCCCTGAAATCGTAGCCGCGCAGGTAGTTGAGACCGCCCGTCGAGTAGATGTTGTACGCCTCGCCGTTGCTGACATAGGCCGCCAGCCGGATGGCGAACAGGGACCGCGCCGTCACCTTCCGGTAGATGCGGTAGTCGAGCTCGGTGTTGAGCGTCGAGGCCGTCACGCTCTGGTCACCGGACGAGATTTGCACCGTCGGGGCGTAGTACTGCGACAGTCGGTAGCGCTGCCCGTGGTACGGGCCGAACTCCTGGTACCGCGTCGTGTCGCCGTCGAGCGCCCAGCCGACGAACGGGAACTTCTCGTCGGTCGACGGGTACGAGATGGTCCCGTCGAGCTGCAGGACCGGGCGGGTGTACGAGCGCATGGTGTAGCCGGCGCTCCCGGAGATGCGGTAGTAGCGGTTGAACGGCCAGGCGACCGTGCCCCCCACCGCCGTCGTGCTGAACGATTCGTTCGTCCGGGCGATGGCATTGGTGCTGACCGACTGCGCGATGTAGTAGTCGCGGTAGTCGCGGATGAACGCCCCCCACTGCATGCGCTTCCGCACATTCAGGTACTGGTAGAAGAAGTTCGAGAAGGTCGAGACCGACTGGAAATCGAACACCATGCGGCGATCGCCGAGCAGATCCGACAGCAGCACCGTGGCGTTGCCGAGGAGCGTCCCGTCGTCGGCGACGCCGACGAGCACGCTCGGGGCGTTCTCGAGGTGGAAGTGGATCTTGTCGTACGGCTTCTTGGCCGCCTCGTCGAGCGACAGCCGCAAAGGCGGCTCGAACGGCTGCAGATCGGCCGGCTCCTGGGACTGGTCGGCCGCCAGCTTCACGCCTTCAGGCTCGCCGGGCTGCATGCGGTAGATCTTGAGCCGCCCCTCGGCATAGGCGGAGAAGGCGAGCGACGTCTTCCCGCCTTCGTCGGGCAGCTCCTGCGGGGTGAAGGCGCCGCCGGCGAGGCTCGTCAGCCGCCGGATGTCGCCGGACTCGAGGCTCAGCGCGTGCAGGTTGTAGATGCCGCCGTCCACGTCGCTCGTGTAGTAGACCGTCTTCCCGTCGCGCGAGAAGGTGGGCATCAGGTCGTCGCTCTCGCCGAAGGTCAGCTGCACCTTCCGCGTCGGGTCGTTCGCGTCCACCATGAAGACCTTGGTCGCGGGACCGATGCGCCGGTTGTAGAGGACCTGCTTGCCGTCGTGCGACCAGGCGGGGTTGCTGTCGAAGAACGTGTCCTGCGTCAGGTTCTGGATCGCCTTGGTGTGCAGGTTGTACGTGAAGATGTCGGTGACCCCGTCCTTCACCCCCTCGAACGCGATGACGTTCTTGTCCGGCGACCAGGAGGGGGAGAGCTCGTCGTCGATCCCGGGGATCGACACGACCTGCTTGAGGTTCCCGTCCACCGCGCTGTGGATCAGGAGGACCCGCTCGTTCTCCTTGCGCGCGAACATCGCCACCATGTCGCCGTCGGGCGACCACGTCAGGTCCTTCTTCCCCTGGAAGGCGCCGTAGACCAGGTCCTCGTACTTGTTGGTGAACCCCTTGGTGAGCGGGCGCCACACCTTGCCGTCGCGCGCCGACAGGATGCAGGCGTCGAGATCGCGCCACCGCGTCGTGAAAACCGCGATCAGATCGCCGGAGGGCGACAGCGCGGGGCTGAAGTTGACGACGTCCGCCTCGCGCGGGTCTTTCTTGGCGATCTCGTGGCCGTAGTCCTGCGGCTCCTTCTTCTCCAGCAGGATCGGCAGGTACTTCTTTTGTAAATATTTCTTGAACTGCCGGTCGAACTCGTCGCCGTCGATGCCGAAGGCGTCCTGGATCGGCTTCTCGATGTTGTTGGTCAGGAGGCTCTTGCGGAACTCGGCGATGAAGGTGCGCAGCCCCTCCTGGCCGTATTTCTCCTCGATGAAGGCGAAGGCGGCGTGGCCGAAGCGGTAGGTCAGGAAGTTGGTGACCTGCACCCGGTGGATCGGCGGGATGAGGCCGTAGATCACCGCGTCGCGGATGATCATCAGGTCGAGCGAGGATTCGTCCTGCGCCATGTAGGACGCCATCCCCTCCATGACCCAGCCCGGCGCGTTGCTGCGGAAGGCGCGCGACACCGACTCCTGGTACAGCAGGCTGAACTGGAAGACGTGCGTCAGCTCGTGCCCGAACAGCGCGTACAGCTCGTCCGGGGGGAGATCGAGGGGCACCACCATCCGGTCGGCGAGCGGCTCGGAGAATGCCGCCACGTACTGCGGGATGAAGCCGAGCGAGATGTTGGTCTGCTCGAACTCGGCGTGGGTGCGGTAGACGATCAGGTTGATGCGGAACTTGATCTCGTGGTCGAGGATCTGCGACAGGCGCGTGTACTGCGACTCGGCGAAGGAGACGACCTGCTCGAGCATCGGCGCCTCCTCCGGGTAGTAGTAGACGTCGAAGTGGGGCGCCTTGTAGATGCTCCACTTGAAGTCCTGGTAGACGATCTTGTTCTTGCCGAAAGCGTGCGCCTGCGCCGGCAGGAGCAGGAGGAGGAGCGCCGCCGCCACGGCGACACCCAGGGCGCGCCCGGGCCGGATCATTCCTCGAACAGGGAGCGCGGCAGGGACCGCACCCCGGGGGAAACGATGCCGCGGATGTCGCCGGACATCTCGTCGTACAGCATGAAGAGCCCCGACAGCCGATCGAACCCGGCGCCGTCGTACGTGTGCTCGCCGCTGAAATGGTCCTCGTACAGCAGCTCCCCCGTGTCTCCCTTGAGGAAGAAGAGGTGCAGGTCGAGCAGGAACGCTTCGCGGGTGACGAAGCGGGTGCGGCGCACGCGCTGCCCGGTCATCGGCGAGATCTCGTCCACCGACACGTAGCCCGAGCGGTCGGCGGTCTTGAAGCCCGCCTCGCCCGAGACCACGAGATCCGCGTCGTAGCGCTCGGCGAGCTTGCGCCAGAAGCCGGTGTTGGCGAGCAGGTCGCGGATCGGCTGCTCCGGCAGGGCCGGCGGGTCGACGTCGAGCATGTCGAGCGTGGTGCGGTTGCGCCAGTCGCGCCGCAGCACCCCGACCAGCTCCTTGCTGAGGTCGAGCTCGTCCGGCTCCTCGTCGATGACCATCCTGGTCACCAGGACGTGCCGGATCCCCGTCATGTCGATGTGCTCGGGCGTGGGGACGAAGAGTGTGACTCGCGTCACCTTGCCCTTGTGCTTGGTGGCCGGCGGCACGGGACCGGGGATGTCCTCCTTGAGTTCGGGATGGAGCGCCAGGAAGGACTCCTGGTTGTCGCGCACCTCCTTGGATTCGGGGAATTGCTTACGGGCTTCGGCGTACGCGCGTCCGGCGTCGGCCATGCGGCCCGCGGCCTCGTAGGCGACCGCGAGGTTGTTCCGGAGACGCGGATTCTCGGCGTCCGTCTGCACGGCTCGCTCCCATCGGGCCAGCGCCTCGCGCCACAAGCCGCCGCGGGCGGCCTCGACCCCGTAGCGCATGAGAGCCCGCGGTGAGGTTTCTTCCGCCGCATGCACGACGCCCCACGCCGCCGGCAACGCCGACAGCCAGACCGCGAGGATCAGGCGCGGGCGCGGGAGTTGAAGCGTTTTCCACAGCAAACGCGGCGAGTATACCGCGCGATTTCCGAGGTTGACAGCCGTCGCCGGGCCAATAGATTATCTCCACGCTGCCGATCGTCCGCGACGCTGGTCGCGGTGCCGCCGGAGGGCTCTTTGCCGCGGATCGCCAAGGATTGTTTCGGAACCGTCATTTCCACCCTCCACAAGATGAAGGAGTGCGTCCGCTGCGAGCTGCTCGCCGAATGCCGATCGATCAACTGGTCGGGTGGCGAGAAGGACTCCGACCCCCCGGTCGTCGTGCGGCGCCCGCTCCCGGGCAGTGACGGGGACGGGGAACCGGCTCCCCAGTCGCCCCGGTAGCGCCGCGGCGCCGCGGTCGCCCCAACCCCATCGGTTCGGCTGTTACGGTTTCGGTGCCGCCGGCGCCTGCGTCGTCGCGGTGGTTTTGTTCGCCGTCGCGGTGGACTTGTTCGGAGGCGGTGGTGTCTCCTCTCCGAGGAAGACCGAGCGGGGCGCTTCGACCGACCGATCCCGGCCGCGGACTTCCAGCTCGAGTGGCTTGAAGCCCCCGTGCTCACCGGGCGCGCGGACGTACGACACGATGTACTGGTGGCGCAGGGTCTCGGTCACGGCATCGAGGGCCCGGGCGATCGCCGTCGCATCGAAAGCCGTGTCGTAGTCGCCGCCGGTGTCGGCGGCCGCCTCCGAGAGCGCCCGCTCCGTCTTCTTCGCATCGCTCCAGGGCCGCTCGGGCGGGGCCGGCAGGGCGAGAATGCGCAGCGATGCGCCGCTCCTGCGCACGGCTTCGATGGCCGCGGTCAGGGGGTCGATGTCCACGGGCGGCGTCTTCGCGCCGGCCGGCACGGCGGGGACGGCCGAGGCTTTCGCGCCGTTCTTCGTTTCCAGGAACGCCGCCGGCAAAGGCGGTCCGAGCGGCTCGTCACCGAAAGGCGCCACGGGCGCGATCACGAGCAGCAGGCGGGGGCCCGGTCGCTGGGCCAGGGCGGCGGAGGCACGTGCCGCCAGCTCGGACCACGACGGGACCGGTGGCGTGCCCGCCGATCGGTGGTTGGCCGCGTGACTCTCCGCCGGGACGACATCAGGTGCGGGCGCGGCGGGCGTGTCGAACGCGGCCAGGATGGATGCGACGTCATAGGTGAAAGGCGACGGCTCGGCGCGCGGGACCACGAGCCAAGGCTTCCCACCTTCCTTCGCGGGCTCCGCGGATGTCTCTTTCCGGCGCAGAGCCGCGTCGGTCTCGCCGTTGGCGGCGCCACCCGGCGCCGCGGGACCTGAGGATCCGCCCGGTCCGAACACGGCCAGCGCCTGGTGGGGCGGGAGCTGGCGCAGGAAGCGGACCATCGGCTCGCGCGCCGCGTCCGCCACCGCCGGATCGACGACGACCGCGATCGACGTCGGCGCCGGTCCCGCGAGGAAGTGCACGATGCCCTGCGGCGCCGTCCCTTCGGTGAGCGAGAAATCGCTCACGTCGAGGCGATCCACCGGCTGCCCGGCGGTGTCGCGCACCATCGCCGCGAAGGTGACGACGCGCCCCGGCGCGTTCTCCGCGAGGTCCGCCGATCGCGACACGAACGACACGCGGGCGCGCCGGCCCTCGTGCGTCAGCGCCTTCACCTCGATCGTGTGGCGGCGGATCTCGGGGCCGAACTCGAAGGTCGTGCTGTACGGCTCGTCGGTGTCCACGAAGACCAGGTGCCGGTCCACGAAGAAATCGACCTGATCCACGGTGTCGTCTCGTGGGATCATCGTCTCGACGCGGAGGGTCTGTTTCCCGTGCAGCCACGGATCGACCGGGCTCGTCAGCACGATCGCGAAGCCGCGGTCGTCGGGACTCTGGACCCCTTCCGGCCAGCCCTTCGGCGCCGGCGGCGCGCCGGCAAGAGCGGCGGAAGCGGCCGGAAGCAGGGCGAGCGCGAGGACGAAAGCGTGACGCAAGCGGGGGCACCAGGCCGGTCCGGAACATGCCGGCATTTCCAACATAGGAACGCCGGGGCCCCATCGTCAAGACATGATGCATCACGGTGACGGAATCGTGAGGCGCGAGATCGGCGCCGTCCGCACGGTGCGGGCGCGCCTGACGGCACCGCCCTCCAAGAGCGTCACCCAGCGGGCCCTCCTCATCGCATCACTGTGCCCGGGAAAGTCGCGTCTCGTCCGGCCGCTGCTCGGCGAGGACGGGCTGCTCCTGCGCGACGCGCTCGCGGCCTGCGGCACGCGCATCGTCGCGTGCGTCGAGGACGCGGCCGCTCTCGAAGTGGCCGGGGGAGAGGCCGGGCGGGGCGCAGGGATGGCCTTGATGCTCGGCAACGCCGGCACCGCCATGCGCTTCCTGGCGGCCCGCCTGGCGGTCGAGCCCGATCCGCGCCTCCTCGACGGCGGCCCCCGCATGCGGCAGAGGCCCATCGAGGATCTGCTCGGCGCGCTCCGCGGGCTCGGGATGGAGGCGGAATCGGTGCGCGGCAACGGCTGCCCGCCGATCCGCGTCGGTGGCGGCCGGCCGCGCGGCGGCGCCATCTCCCTGTCGGGCGCGCGCAGCAGCCAGTTCATCTCGGCCCTCCTCATGGCCGCGCCCCGCCTGGAGCAGGGGATCGACGTCGGCATCGAAGGAGCGCTGGTGTCGCGACCGTATGTCGAGCTGACCGCAAGCGTGATGCGCCGCTTCGGGGTCGAGGTCGGCAGGACCGCCGAGCGGTTCTCCGTGGCGCCGGGACGGTCCTATCGCGCGACGGACATCGTGATCGAAGGCGACTGGTCGTCCGCCTCTTATCTTTTCGCGGCGGCGGCGATCGTCCCGGGGCGTGTCGAGGTCGAAGGGCTCGACGCGGATTCGCGCCAGGGAGACGCGGGGATCCTCGAGCTTCTGCGCCGCATGGGTTGCCGCGTGGAGACGGGCGGAAGCATCACGGTGGAAGGCCCCGATCGCCTCCGCGCCGTGGACGCGGATCTCGCCGGCATGCCGGACCTCGCTCCGACGGTGGCGGTGCTGGCGCTCTTCGCCGATGGACCGACCCGCATCCATGGCGTGCCTCACTTGAGGTTCAAGGAGAGCGATCGCATCGAGGCCCTCGTGGCCGGCATCGGCGCGCTCGGTGGGCACGCGGAGACCGCGGAAGACGGCCTGACCATCCGGGCGCGGCCGCTCCACGGCGGCGCCATCGACCCGCGCGGCGATCACCGCATGGCCATGGCCTTCGCCGTCGCGGGGCTGCGCGTGCCGGGCACGACGGTGCTCGACCCCGCCTGCGTCGCCAAGTCGTATCCCGGGTTCTGGGACGACTTCGCCAGGCTCACCGGACAATAAAAAACCCCCGCGGGGAAGCCCCGCGGGGGTCGGGAAATGCCGAACAGCCGCGCTTAGAAGCGGAGGCGCGCCTGGCCGTAGAGCCGCATCGCCGAGTCGTCCGGACCGGCGGCGCCGGTCAGGGCGTCGTCCGGCGAGAACTGCGACCACGAAGCCTCGAAGGTGACGTTCTTCGTGTAGTTGAAGCCGTAGAACAGGTCGATGGCCGTGCCCAGGTCGCTCGTGGTGCCGTCGACCGGGCCGAGGTCGGTGTCCTGGTCCAGCGAGTAGTCCCAGAACTCCGCGCCCCACGAGTGACGGCCCGTCCAGCCGGTGTAGCCGAGGGCGAACGCCTGGATGCCGCCGCCGCCCGCGCCCGCGAGACCGGCGCCGGCGAACGACGGGTTGCCGCCGGTCAGCGCGAACCAGTCGCCGTGACCGAGACGGTTGTGGAAGTCGGTGAAGAACGGACGGAAGCCCTCGTCCTTGTCGTCGAGACCGCCGCCGGACGGGGTCTTGTTGCCGCTCGCCGACTCGAACTTCCCGTACGGCCGGTGGATGATGTTCCCGGCCTTGAAGTTCCAGCCGAACATCGCCTCGATGACCGTGCCGGAGAGATCGGCGCCGGCCTCGAACACGCCCGGCGTGGAGAGGTCGCTGATCTGCCCGAACTGCTGGGCCACCTCGGCGTTCCAGACCGCGCCGTTCTTCGTGACGTTGTCATGGAACCAGCGGGCGCCCACCATGTCGACCGTGGTCGGGGTATCGACACCGAAGGCGCGATTCCGGTTCTCCATGAAGTAGAGGTCGAGCCCCTGCTCCTTGGCGATGTCCCAGGTCACGTAGGCGCCCCAGAAGTAATCCGTCGCCGGGGTCCCGGTGACGAGCACCGCGGAAGGCGGAATCGAGTTGTCGGGGTGGAAGGCGCTGCCCTCGACCGGACGGGTGTACCAGCCGGTGATGTCCACCTTCTTCAGGTCCCAGTTGGCGATCACGCCGTCGTGGACGATCCCGGCGTAGAAGTCGAGGTCACCGAGGTGCAGCTCGTTGCCCTTCACCAGCTCGGTCCGGCCGAAGGTCAGGCTGAAGTGATCGCTCCAGAGCTTGTCCAGGGTCAGGTTCCCCTGGTACAGGCTGACGCCGGAATCGGCCGCGAAGCCGAACACGTTGCCGTTCTTCACCGGGCCCGTGAAGTCGCCGCCGAAAACGCCCGCGTTCTGCAGCTCGATCCAGGCGCTGACGTTCTTGGTGAAGTGGCCCTCGGCCGCGATCCGGATGCGGTACGGCCAGTAGCTGGCCTGGTCGTCATTGGAGCCCAGGCCCGGGTCCGTGCCGGAGTCCGTGAAATCGTTGCCGTTGTTCGTGTACTCCATCCGCGTGCGAACCTCGCCGTGGATGGTGAAGGGCTTCTCTTCCTGCGCGAAGACGACCGGCGCGAAAACCGCCGCCACGCCCGCGAGCAGGAGCGCACTGAAGATGACCTTTCTCATTCCCGGTGCTCCTCCCCAGACTAGTTTGAAAGAAAGACGCATGAGGCCCCCCGTCTCCCTGATGGGTCCCCGGGCCACCGGGGGCCGCGTCCGCCGGGGACGAGTGACCCGGCGAGGCGGTCGAGCGCGACCTGCGACTTCTGACGACTTGCGATGAATCTTTGAGGTGTTGAGGCGGGCGGGAATTCGGAATGCGGCCCCACCCGGGGGCCGCCAAGAGCAAGTTGATTGCCAAGCGAAATCGGCTCAACGATATGAGGCAAAAACCGCACGATCCGTATGTTTCGGTAGGGTGTATCCCGGTATTCGTGGGCTTCGAGAGAGGCTGACGACATCCAATCAACCGGATCTTGGATGGAGATCCGGAAAACCGAAGCAGGCAGAGAGGATTTGACGGGCGGAGATCGAGCGGCTATATAGAGCCCGTCGGACTCATTGAGGAGGGACTTTTTCCATGAATCGATTCACGCCTGTCGCCTTGCTGATCGCGTGCGTGATGCTGTGTGGCGTCGTGGGATGTGGTCAGAGCGCCCAGCCGCCGGCCGATCAGACCGCTCAACAGGCTCCGCCGCCCGCGGAGCAGCCGGCACCGCCGCCGCCCGCCCAGGAGCAGGCGGCTGCACCCGTGGCTCCGCCTCCGGCGGCGCCCGCCCCAAGCCGTTCGCACACGAGCGCCATCCCCGAGGAGCACCATGCCGCCGCCCCGGCGCCGGCCGTTCCGAATTCCGTGACGGTGACGGTTCCGGCCGGCACCCAGCTCGCGCTGGCGTTTCCGGCCGAGCTCACCTCCGAGACCGCCCAGGTCGGCGATCAGGTGGTGGCCACGCTGAAGCAGTCGATCACCGTCGGCGATCGCGTCGCGTTCCCCGAGGGAAGCCAGGTGCACGGCACCGTCAGCGACGTGAAGTCGGCCTCGAAGGGTTTCAAGGAGACCGGCGGCGCGCTGTCGCTGCAGTTCACGAGCGTCGTGGCGCCGGGCGGTCACAAGTCGGCCATCTCCGCCGGCTACACCAAGGCGGCGGAGGGCAGCGCGGCCAAGAAGGGCGCGATCATCGGCGGCAGCGCCGTCGGCGGCGCCCTCCTCGGCAAGGCGCTCGGCAAGAGCACCGGCGGCGGCGCTGCGGTCGGCGCGGCGATCGGCACCGCGGTCGCCGGCACGACCAAGGGCCGCGAAGCCCGCATCAAGGTCGAGGACGTCCTGCAGGTTCCGCTGGAGCAGAACGCCAAGGTCGTCCTGCCCCGCTGAACTGAGAGGCCCGGGCCGGCCGCAATCGGTCCCCGGTGCCCGCACGAAAAGCCACGAGCCCGGCGCACCAGCCCGAATTCCTTCGGACCTGCGTGCACCGGGCTCGTTGTCTTTCAGCGCCCGAAAGGCGCGATCGTTACTTCTTCTTCGCGGCCGCGACCTCGCTCTTGTTCGCGAACTCGCTCAGCTTCACGTCCACGGGGCAGGCCACCATCACCGGCCCGCCCGAGGCGTCCGTCGTCATGACGTTCATGACGAAGTGGGCCTCGGCGTGGGCGTTGCCGCTGACGCCCGACTCCTTCAGGGAGTCGAAGGCGAACGTCAGCTCGAGCCCGTTGGGCAGACGGCTGCCGCCCACCAGGTGGCCGCTCGCGTACTCCGGCGTGAAGCCGGGGTCGCCCTGCCCGAACGAAAGGACCGGGCCGCACACGTCGCTCTTGCACGAGTAATTGATTGAGAAGCTGACCGGCGTCCCGGGCGTTGCGCTCTTCAACGCGAAGTCGCAGTCCCAGGTGACGCCCGTGGCGGCGTCGGTGCAGGACTTGTTCCTGACCGCCTGGGCGTGCGCCGGAGTCGCCAGCATGGCTGACACCAGGAACGCTGCACCCGCGAACGTGAGAACCGTCTTCTTCATGGCCGCTTCACCTCCGGGGCTGGCCCGAACCGCCGCCGCCCGCGCCCCTCGGAAGAGCAAGCCCGGTACCACGTCAGGGGGTTGAAGGACGATTCCGTCATCGGCCGCAAGTCGCGCAACCGTCGTCCGGCGCGGGGTTCGCGGGAAGGCCCGGAGTCCGGGGACTGGACAGGTTACGAAAGCCGCGCCGACAGCCGTTGTCGCCGCCGGCCGACAGGGAAGGGCGATCGCGACAGGCGGTGTCAGTCGCGGACGTCGGTTCCGGGGTCGCTCCCGAGGAAGCGCTGGAATTCCGGGCGCTGGCGCAGGAATGCGAACGCCGGGTCGGTCGCGACCTGGTCAGCGGGAAGGTACCCGCCGTCGCGCGAACGTCCGAGAAATGACAGGCTCGAATCGGCGTCGCGCGCCAGGCCGTAGGCACGCGCCATGCGATAGCAGGCGGCGGCCGGTGTCTTCGCATCCAGGAGCCCCGCCACGGCGTCGAGCGCCTTGCCGGCCGGGGATTTGTCGGGAATCGATTTCCTGCCCTCCGACGAGCGCAGGCGGGCCAGCGCCACGGCCGAGTCGACCAGGCTCAGCCGGTCCTCGAGGGGATCCGTCCTGAGGATCGCCTGCTCGAGAAGACCCGCCGCCTCGGCATCGCGACCGCGCTCGTGCAGCAGGTCGCCGAGCCGCCGGGCCATGCGCGTCGGCGCCAGCGGCCGCGCCGCCGCCTCGCGCAGCAGCGCCTCGACGCGGTCGGGGCGGTTCCTCCCGGCGTACCAGTCCACGAGCCCGTCGTAGGACAGGAACAGGACCTCGCGGCCGCGCGCCGGGCCGTCGTAATCGACCGGGACGCGCGTCGTGACGAGGCTCAGGAAGTACTCCGCCTCGGCGCCGCGATCGAGCTTCAGGAGCGCGTAGCCCTTGCCGTAGAGGCTGAGGAGCGTCCAGAGCGAGCCGTTCTCCGGCAGCTCCGCCCGCTGGTAGTACTCGAGCGCGGTTTCGTAATCGGCGGCGGCGACACGGTTCCCCGCCGCTCCTTCGAGGGCGCGCAGCTTCACCTCGGGGTGGTGATCGAGGATGCCCTGGTAGCTGCGGGACGCGATGGTGTTCGCGCCGCTGCGCGCCAGCGTCGCCGCCCCCCCGAGCTGCGGCAGCGGCGAGTCGTGCTCGAGGTCCGCGGCCTGGCCGTAGAGATTCATGGCGCCGTCGTAAGCCCCGATCTCGCGCAGCGTCTCCGCCAGCGCCATGAGGACGCGCGGCGAGTCGGGGGCGACATCGGCCGCCCGCCGGCAGGCGGTCAGCGAGGCGTCGAGGGATCGCCGCAGCCGCTGCACGATGCACAGCGCCAGCGGTCCGTCCGCCCGGCCCGGCCCCAGGGCGTCGGCTCTCTCCGCCTCGGCGAGCGCCGGGGTGGTGCGGTCGGCCGCCGCCAGCGCGAGCGCCCTGACCGATCGGATGGCCGGATCGTCCGGGGCGAGGGCGACGGCGCGCTCCGTTTCCGCCAGGGCTTCGTCGATCCGTTCCTGGCGCTCGTCGATGCCGGAGGCGTACAGGTACAGGTCGGAGCGGGCCAGCCCGGCGCGCGCCGCGGCGAGACCGGGATCCGCCCTGAGCGCCCGGCGCAGGAGGCGGCGGGCCTCGTCATGGTCGGCGGCGCTCCAGCGATCCACGAGCAGGAGTCCCCGGGCCAGGAGCGATGAGCCCTCCACCTGTCGAAACTCGCGCGGGCGGCGGGTCTCATCCTGCGGCGCATCCGCCTGCGCCCGGACGGACGCCGGCCCGCCGCCGAGAGCGGCGATCGACAGGAGGGCGACGAGTCCCCTCAGGCTTCGTTGGGAGAGAGACGTCCAAGCAGGGCGCGCCACCGGCTGCGCAGCCGGCCGCCCAGGACGTTCAGCGTGTGCTCGCGGGCGAGGAACGAGAAGACCGGGGCGGAGCGGCGGTCGTAGCGATCGAGCTCCTCCTGGATCCGCCGGTGTCTCGGCCGCAGCGCCAGGCCGCGATGGAACGCGGCGAAGGCCGGGCCCCTCTGCCGGTGCCGCAGGTACACGATGCCGAGATTGCAGAAGACGTCGGGGTCGAAGAACTCCCGCTTCGCCGCCTGCTCGCACATCTTGAGCCCCTCGTCCGAGCGGACCTGCGCGAGGTTCAGCGCCAGCCCCAGGAACGACAGGTACTTCATGTTGGAGGTTTTCTGGTTCGGACGGTCGAGGTCGATCGACGCCTGGAAACAGGAGGCCGCCTCCTGGTACGAGCGGCGCTCGAGGCAAGCCAACCCCCGCTTGAAGGCGTCCTCGGGATTGGAGGGTGGTTCGAGAGCGGGCATCTCCCCTCGCGCGACGGTGGCGGTCCGTTTCCGACATGGCCCCAATATAAGCGGGAACGGAGGGGCGTCAACCACCCGTGGACAGCAAAAGGGCCGTCCCACGCCTCTTTGCGGGCGGGAGACGGCCCTCGATCACTTCGGCCGCCCGGCGTGCGGGCGGGCTACTCTTCCTCGGAATCCCAGCCCATGCCGTAGGTCGGCGCCCCGCCACCGGAGGGACGGTCCGACTCGAATGACGAACTCGGCATCGGCGTCACGGGCTTGGGCGAAGCCGGCCGCGCGGGCGCCTTTTTGGGTGCGGTTTGCGCCGCAGACGACTTGTGCCGCGGAGCCGTCTTCTTCGCGGCCTTCCTGGTGCTCTTGGCACGGGGGCTGGCCCTCTTGGACGATGCCTTCCGGGCCGGCTTGCTGCGTCTCGGCGCCTTGCGCTTCGCTTTCTTCTTGGCCACAGTCGTACCCCCTGTGTTTCGTGTCGTCCGAACGTCGTTGGGATCGGCGGGGTAATTCATCACAACACCGCACATTCGTCAAGTCACGGTGGATCTTTCGTACCGCGTGTGCGGTCGCTGATCACGGACAAGAACGATCTCCTGTTCCACCGCCTCAGAGGGAACAGGAATCGACCCCGCCGGGGACGGGTCCGGCCACGCTGCCCGTGGCCTCCCGTGATTCGTCGTCACTTCATGGGCGGGGGCGTTGCGCGAATCAGGGGGTTCGGTGTTTCAGGGTGTCGATGGCGATGAGCGGGTCGTCGGTGATGACGGCGGTGACGCCGGATGAGGCCAGGCGTAGGAGATCGGCGGGATCGTTCACGGGATAGACGAAGATCTCGAGGGCGAGTTTCTTCGCGGAGGCGAGGCGGCGGGGGGTCGACAGGCGGAGGTGGGGGTTGACGGCGCGGAGGTGGAGACGGCGGTGCGTCTTCGCCAGGCCCTGCATCGTGCGGGAGCGGAGCCAGCCGAGCGCGGCGACGGGGAGGACGGCGCGGGCGGCTTCGAGGGCGCGGACTTCGAAGGACGAAATCAGGAGAGAGGGAGGGCGGCGGCGCGCGCGGGAGAGGTCGCGGGCGACGGCCTGGGCCAGGCGGGGGGCCTCGGCGATGGCGCGACGGCGGGCGGCGAGGCCGCGTCCCGAGTCGATCTTGAGCTCGATGTTGAGGACGGCGCGGTCCTGGCAGAAGTCGAGCGCCTCACCGAGCGTCGGGATGCGCGCGCCGCGATGCGACGCACCGAGCCAGGTGCCGGCGTCGAGCCGCCGCAGCGCGTCGAGCGTCTGAGCGGCGACGTGGCCGCGGCCGCTGGTGGTGCGATCGAGGGTCGGGTCGTGCAGCAGGATCGGAACGCCGTCGGCGCTGAGCCGCACGTCGAATTCGATCCCGTCGGCTCCCTCGTCGAGCGCCAGCTCGAAAGCCGGAAGGGTGTTCTCGGGGGCGCGCCGGCGGGAGCCGCGGTGCGCGAGGACCAGCGGCCGCGCCGCGGCCGCAAGGATCACGGCTCGACGGCCTCGGCGGCGGCCTTCTCGGTGCGCTTGCGGTCGCTCGATCGCAGCGTGCGCTTGCGCAGCCGGACGGATTTCGGCGTGACCTCGACGAGCTCGTCGTCGGCGAGGAACTCGATGCCGTCCTCGAGCGACATGAGGCGCGGCGGCTTGAGCCGCAGCGTCTCGTCGGAGGTCGAGGCGCGCATGTTGGTCAGGTGCTTGCGCTTGCACGGGTTCACCACGAGGTCGTTGTCGCGCGCGTGCTCGCCGACGATCATCCCTTCGTACACATCGAGCCCGGGACCGGTGAAGAGCGTGCCGCGGTCCTCGAGGTTGTAGAGGGCGTAGGTGACGGTCGTCCCCGGCTCCTTGACGATGAGCGCGCCGCGGTGCCGGTCGGGGATGTCGCCGCGCCACGGGCCGTAGGAGTGGAAGACGTGCGACATGATGCCGGTGCCGCGCGTCTCCGTCAGGTACTCGCGGCGGAAGCCCAGGAGCCCGCGCGCCGGCACGGTGAACTCGAGGCGCACGCGCCCGGTGCCCGCTCCCGCCATGTTGGCGAGGATGGCGCGCCGCTCGCCGAGCATCTCCATCACCCGGCCCGTGTACGCCTCCTCCAGATCGAGGACGAGGTATTCGATCGGCTCGAGCGGGGCGCCCTGCTCGTCGCGCTTGAGAATCACCTGGGGGCGCGACAGCTGGAACTCGTAGCCTTCCCGGCGCATGGTCTCGGCGACGATCGCCAGGTGCAGCTCGCCGCGGCCCGAGACCTTGAAGGTGTCGGTCGTGGCGGTCTCGTCGACGCGCAGCGCGACGTTCGCCAGCGCCTCCTTGCGCAGCCGCTCGCGCAGGTGGCGCGAGGTGACGAAGCGGCCCTCGCGGCCGGCGAACGGCGAGTCGTTGACCAGGAACTCCATCGCGAGGGTGGGTTCCTCGACCCGGATCGGCGGCAGCGCCTCGGGGTGCTCGGGGTCGGCGATGGTTTCGCCGATCTGGATGTCCGGGATGCCGGCGAGGGCGACGATCTCCCCGGCCGCCGCCTCCTGCACCTCGACGCGGCGCAGCCCCTCGAAGGCCTCGAGCCGCGTCACCTTGTGCGCCTGCACGCTGCCGTCGAGCTTGAGGATGGCGATCGGCATGCTCCAGCGCAGGTGGCCGCGCGACAGGCGGCCGATCGCCATGCGCCCGACGTAGTCGTTGTAGTCGAGGTTGGCGATCTGCAGCTGCACCGGACCCTCCGCGTCCCCGGGGGGCGGCGGCACCTTCGCCACGATGGTGCGCAGCAGCGGCGCGATCCCGTCCGGGGCGTCGGCGCCCGCGGCCGGCGCCTCCTCCATCTCCTTCACCGCCCAGCCGAGCTTCGCCGAAGCGTACAGGTGCGGGAAGTCGAGCTGGTCATCCGACGCGCCGAGATTGAGCATCAGCTGGAAGACCTCGTCCAGCACCTGGTGCGGCCGAGCGTCCGGTCGATCGACCTTGTTGATGACGACGATCGGCCGGTGGCCGTTCTCGAGCGACTTGCGCAGGACGAAGCGCGTCTGCGGCAGCGGCCCCTCGGCGGCGTCCACGAGCAGGAGCGCCCCGTCCACCATGCCCAGCACCCGCTCCACCTCGCCGCCGAAGTCGGCGTGGCCGGGGGTGTCCACGATGTTGATCTTGACCCCCTCGAAACGGACCGAGGTGTTCTTCGCGAGGATGGTGATGCCGCGCTCGCGCTCGAGGTCGTTGCTGTCCATCACCCGCTCCTGCACGCGTTCGTTCGAGCGGAAGGTGCCCGTCTGCTGGAGCAGGCGGTCGACCAGCGTCGTCTTGCCGTGGTCGACGTGGGCAATGATGGCGATGTTGCGGAGATCTTTTCGGCCGGTCACGCGGGTACTTTACTCGATGCGGGATCGCTACTCGATGCGGAATCGCGGGCGCGGCTTGGCCGGGCCTCCGATGGCGGGCGGGGTGATCGTGGCGCGCTTCTCGAGCAGCATCTCGCGCACCCCGTGACGCAGGAAGTACAGCTCGACGATCTTCAGGCCCGAGAAGGTCTTCTCGATGTCGCGGTTCTGGTACAGGTGCCGTGACGCCGGCGGCCCCGTGTAGGGATCGACCTGGATGTGCGACTCGTCCACGATGCGATGGCGGCCCGGCCCGTCGGGGGCCTCCTCGCGCCGGGCGTGGAAGGTCGCGAAGACAATCCCCCCCGGCCGGAGGAGCCGGACGACGTCGGGGCCGAGGCGGCTGGCGCGTGCCGGGTCGTAATAGTTGAACAGGTCCCAGCCGACGATGGCGTCGAACGTGGCGTCGTCGTAGGAGAAGCTCGTCGGCAGCGGCAGGGTGATCGGCACGGGGTGCTGTCCGGGCACCCGCTGGGGACTTCCCACGGTGCCGTTCGTGCCGGCGCCGTTGCGGGAGCCGTTGGTCCCGAAGGTGCGCGGCGGCAGGACGATGTGCCGGGTCGGGCGCACGGCCGGAGCCGCGCCCGCGGGAGCCGCGCTCACGGCGTCGGGAACCGCGGCGGTCGCCTCCCGAACGGTGGCGCCCGGCGTCGATGCCGGAACCGGCGCTACGCCGGCGGCGGGCTCGGACAGGGTGGTCGCGGGCGCGTGCGATCCACCGTTCTTCGCGCCGTTCGTGCCGCCGTTGGTCGCGCCGGGGATGGTCTCAGGGATGTGTGGCAGCGCCGCGGCCGCGTGCGGCTCGGCGGCGGGTGTGGTCGGCTGGGCCGCGGCCAGCGCCTCTTCGGCGGAGCGCATCAGGTCCTCGACCTGCACACGACAGCCGAGGCGCGCGAGGAGCTCGATGTTCGCGCCGGAAAGCCGGCCCAGGTCGAGGACAGACGGGTGCTCGCGGGCCGACAGCCACTTCAGGAAGCGCGGGAAGACGTGCGATCGGGACGCGTCGCCCGGGGCTTCCGGTCCGTCGGGGGGCCGGGTGCGCTGACGCAGGAGGCGATCGAGCATGAGTCAGGACCGCGGCGCCGGTCCGCCCCCGGGCGGACCGGTCGCCGCGTGTCGGATGCTAGAGGCGGGGCTGCGGCTTCGCGTCGTCGCGGGCCGCGGCGACTCCGAGGCTCCCCGAGGCTTCACGGGCGGCCGGCTTGTGGCTGGCGGCCTTCTGCTCCATGTCGACGCTGCCCTTGAAGTGGGCGCCGTCGGCGATGGTGATGCGCGGCGACACGATGTCGCCGGTCAGGCGGCCGGACGGGGCGATCTCCACCCGCTCGGCGGCGTGCGCGTTGCCGGAGACGTCGCCGGCGATCACGATGTGGCGCGCGAACAGGTCGGCCTTGATCTTGCCGTTGGGACCGATGGTCAGGTTGTGGTCGCGCAGGTCGATCTTGCCTTCGACCCGGCCGTCGATGGTCAGGTCCTCGTCACCCTGCAGCTCACCCTTGATCTGGATCGAGGAGCCGATGCTCGCGGCACCATTGCTGCGCGGCGCGGTCGCGACGCTGGTGCGGACGGGCTCCGCGGTGACGGGCGTGTAGCTGCTACCGGGCGTCTCGTTGGGGCGTGCGGTCTGATCCTTCTTGTCCCACATTCCTCGACCTCCTCCCAAAAAAGTAACGGGATCACGTCGCGACGCCGGCGTGAACGGCGTGGATCCGGTCCCGGATGAAAGACGCGCGCCGTTGGGGGACCGGTTCCCGATCGGATCGGGAAAGAAACGATTGCGATCCGAACTCGCTGCCAAAAAGATGGCGCGGACTCTAACATAGGGACCGGGGGCGATCAAGGCAAGGATCCCGCTAGAATGAGCGACGTGCGCCCCCTTTCGCGATGGATCCCGGTGGTTCCGGCGCTGGCGGCCCTGCTGCTCGCGTCCACGGGCTCCGTCGCCGCCGTCGACCCGCTTCCGCAGCTGCTGACCGACGAGAACACGCCGATGCCCGCCATCCGCGAACGGGTCAGCGCGCTCGGGGCGGCGGGCTGCCCGACCCTGTCGGCCTACGCGGGGGCGCCCGACCCGCGCACCCGCGAGCGTGCGGTGTCGGCCCTGGACGAAGCCGGCTGCGACCAGCTCGAGGACTACCGCGACTTCTTCAGTGATCGATCCGCCTGGGTGGTGCGGGCGGTGGCGCTGGCGGTCGCGCACCATCGCATCGCGGGCGGGGTGCCGTTCCTCGTGGCCCATCTCGAGGATCGCCGGCGTCTCGTTTCGGAAGGGGAGAGCATCGAGATCGCCGTCACGGCGGAACAGGGACTGCGCCGCCTGACCGCGCAGCCGATCGAGCCGGAGGGAGCGGCGCGGGCGGCGTCGGGTGGCCGCGAAACCCTGGTGGCCGCCGCCTGGCGCGCCTGGCAGCGCGAGCACGGCGCCGAGCCGGCCTCGCGCTGGCTGACCGACGGCCGAGCGGCGATCCGCGCCGCGCTCGCGGCGGGAACCCCGAAGGCGCGTTACGCGGCGCTCGAGACCCTGGCGCTCGTCGGGGAACCGGTGGACGATCTGCTGGTCGAAGCGCTGAAGCGCCGGCCGGGGGAGATCACCGCCGCTCTGCAGTGCGCGCCGGACGAGCCGCCGCGGGTCACCGAGCAGGTCCCCTGCACGCTCACGCTGCGCAACGACGCGACGCGGCGCATCCCGCTCGCCCTCGGGGACATCGATCTCCGCCTCGGGCCGGTCGTCGCCGCAGCGCCCGGGATCCCCGCCGCCACGGCCGGAAAGTCCGCGGAGGTGAAAGGAAGCCGGCCGCCCGGCAAGGACACGAAGAAGGAGGCTCCCAAGGGGAAGCACCCCGACACGGCCGCCCTGCCGGTGCCGCCTCCGCCGCCCGTGCCGCCGCGGCCGGCCCCCGAGCAGGTGGCGGCGGGCCTGGTCGATCTCGCCCCCGGGGAGGTGCTCCGCCGCCCGGTCAACGTCGGTCCCGTCACGGCCGCCGGACGGTACGAGGCCATCGCCGCTTTCGAGGACCTTGGCCGGCGCCTCGACCCGGCGGCATTTCCGGCCGACCTCCGGCTGGAAGCCACGCTCCTCCTGCGTTTCGAGCAGTAGAACCCGCCAATAGCCCGCAACTCAAAGCCTTCGCCAGAACCATTCAATGAAACCCGCGTCGGAATGGGGCCACAGCATCGGAAGGCCTTGTGATACCAGCATTTCCTGAGGTTTCATCCGGTTGGCCCAATGGAGCGGATAACCCCTTATTCCGAGAACGAATTAATCATCTTGACAATTACAGATTTGGGAGTAGAAGGAATGCTGTCTTAGCAACCCCCGGGTTCGCCCGGGGAGAAGTTCTGATCGGTCGCCGGACGGCATCGGGAAGTTTGCGGCGAGCTGACCATGACGGGCGGCGACCGACTTGGCTCCCTCCAAAGGACAGGCGATCCTGTCCTTGATCGTCAGGGCGGTGGCTGCGTGAGGCCACCGCCCCTCGTCTTTTCAGGGAAGCCCGGTCCTCTAGGGAAGCTCGGTGTGCCCCGCCGGGGGAGTAGCGAGAAGGCGGCGGTCGAGCAGGTGGCCGGTCTTCACGTTGCCGATCGCCTTGAGCAGCGACGCCTTGATCCCCGGGTGATCGGCTTCGAGCCGCGCCAGGAGCCCCTTCATCTGCTTGCGCTTCAACGAGACGTCCCCGCACGCGGGACAGGCGCAGCCGATGACCGGGAACCCCGCCTCGCGGACGAAGTGGATGATCTCGTCCTCCCACACGTAGCAGAGGGGACGGATGACGGTGTTGCGGCCGTCCCGGGCGCGCAGGAGCGGCGGCATCGAGCACAGCTCGCCGTTGAAGAACTGGCTCATCAGGAGCGTCTCGAGCAGGTCGTCGGCGTGGTGCCCGAGCGCGATCTTGTTGCAGCCGAGGTCGGGCGCCAGGCGGTAGAGCACCCCGCGGCGCAGCCGCGCGCACATCGAGCAGTGGGTGTCGCCCAGGGGCATGGTCTCCTCGATCACCTCGGCGATGTTGGTCCGCTCGATGTGGTGCTCGTATCCTTGTTCCTGGAAAAAGCGTTCCAGGACCTCGGCGCGGAAGCCCCGGTACCCCTGATCCACCGTCACCGCGACGAGGGAGAAGCGCACCGGAGCGCGCTTGCGCAGCGTTTCGAGGAGGTGGAGCATGGCGTACGAATCCTTGCCGCCCGACATGGCGCAGAGGATGCGGTCGCCGTCCTCGATCAGCCGGAACTCCTCGATGGCGCGGCCGACCCGGTGCAGGAGGGTCTTCAACGAAGGGGAGCGCCCGGCCGCGGGGCCGGCGACGCCTCTCCGGCGCGGCGTTTCGATCTGCATCAGCTGACTCATGGCGGCGGGTCTCCCGGCGCGGCCCGCCCCGGACGGGCGCTTCGGCGCGGCGTCATTATAGCCGCGGCGGCGCGACAGTTCGGCCCCGAGGAAAGCGTCATTGACGCCTTTTCCCGGCGGTGTTTGACAGCCCATGGTGCATCTGTGCTATAAGCCGCGCCGATTCAACGGGCCCCGAATGGGTCCAGGGAGGAAAAGCAGGGCATGAACAAAGCCCAGATCGTCAACCGGGTCGCGCGAGACAGCAGGATGACCAAGGTCCGCACGGCGAAGGTCATCGACAGCTTCCTGGATCAGATTGCCCGGGCGCTGAAGAAGGGGGACCGGGCCAGCCTGGTCGGCTTCGGCACCTTCACGGTCGCCAAGCGGCGCGCCCGGCGCGGCCGCAACCCCCAGACCGGCTCGCCGATCACGATCCCGGCGCGCCGCGTGGTTCGCTTCACGACCGGCAAGGCCCTCCGACTCGAAATCCGTTGAACGCCGCGGTTGCCAAGCTGTTCCGGCGAACCTAAATTGAACGGCGGGGACCCCATTCCGAGGGTGGCGCGCTGATGGACATGTTTCTTCTCTTCGTGGTCATTTTCCTGTGCGTGATGATCGGCGTCGGCCTGGGCGCGCTCTTCCTCGCCCTGCTGTTCCGCCTCTTCCTGCGGCTGTCCGAGACCCCGGCTGAGAGGCCGGTTGTCGCGACGGCGCCCCCGGTCACCACCGTCGTCCAGTAGGGTCTTTCAGCCTTCCAGCAGGTCGGGAATGGCCCCGGTCACGAACCGGGGCGTTCGCTTCCTTCGGCGCGCACGGCGGGCACGACCGCGCTCGGCGCCGGCACTGGCGCCTGCGACGGCCCCTGCAGCAGCACGTGAAAGAGGTTGTCCTGGAAGGCCGCATTGGCCGGCAGCAGGCCGTGCGTCTCGCACACGAAGAAGCTCGATGCGAGCCGCGCCCGGCTCCCCTGCGCCTGGCCCGCATCTCCCGCCGGCGCGGCCTGCACACCGAGCAGCGACGTGGCTGTGACCGTTCCGTCGCCGGGGGCGAGGATCAGCCGCTCGAGCTTGCGGGCCGATCGATCCCGCGTCTCCTCGTCGTCGAACAGCGTGACCGGCCCCGCCCCCGTCTCCTTCACCACGGCGCGCTGGAGTGTCGGGACGCAGTCGGATCCGAAGACGTTCACCGGAACCGGTGATTCCTGGGCGCCGCCGCGCGTGAGTGCAGCCCGGAAATAACGCGCCCGGTCGAGCGCCCGCTGCAGGAAGCGGACGCGCTCCTCGCGCACCCGGTCGCACGCCGGCGTCCCCTCCCGCGCCTCACCCTCGCCCCGCCCGTCGAAGACCGACCAGCGGTGCTTCACCCATTCCCGGGCATCGTAAAGATCGATGTCGAGCGGCTTCCCGTCCGGGTCCACGAAGACCGGCGCGCCCGGCGGGGGCAGGAGCTGGTAGATCGCCGGCATGGTAAAGAGCGACTCCGGCGACATCGAGCGTGAGAAGCCGGTGTTGAGCACCCGGAACGACGCCATCGTCCCCTCGAGCGGCGTGCCGAGGAGCACCACGCGGCCGAGCGTGGACGCTCCGGCCCAGGTCACGTCGTGCTCGAGGCCGTCCGACACCACGTCCACACCGCCGTACATCAGGTAGTAGAGGGCGACCAGCCCGCCCATCGAGTGGGCCACGATGTCGAAGCGCAGCTGCGGCGCATTGAGGCGCGTGCGCACGCGGTGGATCGCCTCGGCCAGCCCCTGCGCCGCCTCGACGTTGTCGCGGCGCCAGTCGTAGACGTAGGTGAAGCCGGTGTCCCCGGGACGGGGGTCGCGGATGTCGCCCATCTTGTAGCCGCCGGTGTTCTGCAGCGCGTCCAGCATGGCGCCGTAGAACTTCACCCCGGCGACGCTCTCGTAGAGCGCATAGGGGACGAGGTGGTCGCGATTCTGCGAGAACTCCGCCGAGGCGATCGGCAGGTCGAGGCTGTCCGTCTGCGAGCGGGTGATGGCATTGGCGAAGCGGCCCCACACCGACTCCGAGGTGCGATCGTTCCGGAGCTTCGAACCGATGAAGCCGTGGATGAAGATGACCGGGTTGCGCTCGGTCCGGGCGGCGGCGTTCGCGTGGATCTGCGCCATGTCGTAGCGGTGCGACATGGCGCAGCCGGTCAGGATGAGGGTGGCCGCCAGGAGGAGCGCCCCGCCGCAGGGGAGGGCGATGCGGACGATCCGGCCCGACCCCCTGCTCATGCACTCACCTCCGCCCCTCCGGGGGGCGCTGTCAATGTATGGTCGTCCCCGGGACGCGGCAATGCGCCGAAGCCGGGCCTTGCGGTGGCGGCTCCGGCGATCCACCCGGGTTCTCGCGTGTCTTTGTCTGGAGTCGAGGGACGCGTCGACGACGCGACGCGCTAGCGCGGCCCTTCTGATTCGCGTGGCAGCTTGCCGGAGAAGCGTAACATCTGGAGGGTGAAATCGCCCGCTTTTTCGAGGTGGGCGTCCACCACGTCCCCCGAGGCGTCCCGGGTGGGCACGATCTCCGGCATCACGAAGGCCAGCCAGGAAGGGATCTTCGCCCGGTCGGCCCGCGCCACCACCTCGTCCCGCAGTTTCGGGTCGATGCGGGTCGCGTAGCGCTCCAGGAGGTCGCGGGCGGCGGCGCGGTCCCCCTCGCCCTTGATCCGCTGCACCTCCGCCAGGAGGGTCGCCACCCCCTTGCGCATGGCGGCGGTGTCGGCGACCTTGAAATAGGTCCGGTCGTCGTGCGATTCGACGGCGACCCCGCCGCCGTGCGCCCGCAGCCACTCGACGATGAGGTGGGTCGCGCGCATGTGGTCGTCCTCGAGCCGGTCCCCGGTGCGCACGCGCCGCAGCAGGCTCAGATCGTGGATCAGGTAGTCGCGGTAGGCCGCCTCCGCGACGAGAGGCGACGAGATGAGCTTTCTCTCCAGCAGCACCGGGTCGAAGATGGCGTGCAGCGCCACCAGCTCCGCCCGCGCCTCCTCGAGCGCGGCGTAGCTCTCGCCGAGCAACACCGACGGCTCCTGCGGGAGACCTTCGCGGGCGCGCCCGGCGGCGTGCCCGAGCGCCTCGTGCATGGCGGTGAGGAGCATCTCCGCCTCGACCGTGTGCTGCATCAGGAGGGGCCGGTCGTCCGGCAGGGCGAACTCGTCGGTCAGCGCCTGCAGCGTGGCGCGGTTGCCGGCCTCCAGGACGTTGGCGTACAGGAACGACCGGTTGCCGACGTGCTCCTGGATGTCGTCGTCGTTCGGCAGGTTGACGCCGATCGGAGGTGACGGGCCGCCGTCGCCGACCGCCAGGAGGATCTCCACCGCGGCGACCACCGGTGGGTTGAACTCGCGCCGCTTGAAGCGCGCGTCCCACGGCGCCCGCTCCTCGAACCCGCGCGCCTCGGCGGCGAGCCCCTGCAGCAGCCGGGTCCGCTCCGGGTCGGCGAAGAAGACCATCCCCTGCCAGGAGCCCTTGCGGCCGCGCGGATCGTGATAGGTCTCGATGAAGCCCTGCACCGTGTCGACGGCCGGGCTGAGCTTCACCCAGTCGAGGTTGTAGCGCTTGAAGTCGGCCGCCGCGCCGCTGGCGAAGGAGTCGGACAGGAGCGACAGCGCCTGCGCCTCCTCTGGCGGGGCGAACGGCTTCGCCTTGGTCAGGAATCCGATCACCGTGCGCAGCTGCGACGCGTACATCCCGGGGGGAATGGCCGGGCCGGCGGGACCGGCCGAGCGGCCGGCGCGCCACACCTGCTCTTCGAGGCGCCCGTCTTTCTTCACGAGGCGGCTGTTGAGCGGATGCTCCTCCTGGAAGGCGGCGAGGTCGGCGAGCGTGACGCCGTCGTAGAAGTTGACACTGCTGCAGGCGAGCAGGTCGACGCCGGAAGGCGCCGTCTTGCAGGTGAGGAGCGGCTCGAACGACGGGTCGAAGAGTGCCTGGCGCAGGCGCTCGAGCTTGTGCTCGAGCGGCTCGCGCACGGCGAGTTTGATCGCCGCCCCGTCCTTCCGGGCCGCGGCGATGCCGCGGCGCAGGTCCTCGTAGGAGAACTCCGGCACGAACTTGGCGCGGGTGCGCTCGTTGTGATTGCCGGAGGAGATCCAGAACTGCTTGAGGTAGCGCAGGAGCGCTTCGCGGAAGTCCGGATCGAGGTTGCGCGGATGGGTCAGGACCTCCTCGAGGAGGTCGCGAATCTCGAGCCCGTCGCGCCCCATCTGGTCGTAGTGGATGTCCCGTCCGGCCAGCGCGGCACGCGACAGGTAGAAGGCGAGGATGCGGTCGCGCTGCGGCAGCGCGTCGAACCCGCGCGCCTCGAGCGGCGCGATGGCGAACTCGCCGACCCGCTCGAGGATCGGGCCCTGGGCTTCGCCTGGTTTGGCGCTCATCCGGTTCCGGCCTCCGCCCCCGCCGCACGCAGCCGCAAGCAGCGCCGCCCCGGCGACAAGAGCCACCGCCGCGCCGCCGGGGAACTGCGTGGGCTGCCTCAAAGGCGCCCATTATAGGGGTGCCGGCTTCCCGCATCTTCTTGAAGGGGCCCGTGTTCCGTTGACAGTCCCGAGCGACTACGGTTAGAGTCCGCCGACCTTCAACGGAGGGCTCCGCGCATGAGCAACCCTCAGGCTCCGGGTTCCGCACCGCCGGAGCACAAGCCGTTCGTCCCCCCCACGCTCGAGATGAAGGAGTTCACCCTCCGGGCCGTCCTCATCGGCCTGGTGATGACGGTGGTCCTCGGGGCCGCCAACGCCTACCTCGGGCTCAAGGCGGGCCAGACGATCGCCGCGACCTATCCGGCCGCCGTCATCAGCATGGCCATCCTGAGGGTGCGCCGCGGCTCGATCCTCGAGGAGAACATCGCCCGCACCGCCGGATCGATCGGCGAGTCGGTCGCCGCCGGCGCGGTCTTCACCCTGCCGGCGTTCTACATCGCCGGCGTGTGGCCCTCCTTCAGACCCGAGGACGCCTACTGGAAATCGACCGCGCTGATGCTCGTCGGCTCCGTGCTCGGAGTGCTGTTCTGCTCGCTGGTGCGCCGGGTGCTCGTCGAGGACCGCGAGCTGCCGTTCCCCGAGTCGGTCGCCGCCGGCGAGATCCACAAGGCCGGGCAGCGCGGGGCGGACTCGGCGAAGCATCTTTTCTATGCGATGGCGGCGGGTGCCGGCGCGTTCCTGACCGGCGCCCTGCAGATCTTCGGCGTCGACAAGGACGTGCCGCTGACGATGGGGAAGATCGGCACGACGAAGCTGAAGCTCGGAGCCGCGGACACCGCCAACGCCATCGGCACCGGCGGCGTCACGCAATTCGCCATGCCGAGCATCTCGCCGGCCCTCATCGGCGTCGGGTACGTCATCGGGCCGGAGCTGGCGGCGCTCAACTTCTCGGGGGGTGTCATCGCCTGGGGGCTGCTCGTGCCGATGATCACCTACCTGCTCGGGCCGCAGCTCAGCACCTTTTTGCCGGCCGGCGCGACCACGCCCGCGGGCACCGACGTCGAGGCCTGGGGCGCGACGATCGCCGCGGTCTGGCGCTTCATCGTGCGGCCGATGGCCGTGGGCGGCATGCTCGTCGGCACCGCCTACACCCTCTACAAGAGGCGGCAGAGCATCTTCGGCGGCCTGATGAAGGCCTTCGCCGAGGTCCGCGGCGGCGGGGGCGCCCAGGCGGTGCGGCGCACCGATCGCTACATGTCGTCGAAGGTCGTCTTCCTGCTGATCCTGGTCACCTTCGTGCTGATGGCCGCGCTCTACATCTACATGACGGGGCTGGTGGCGGGGGCCATCGTCGCGGCCATCGTCATGCTCATCGTCGGCTTCTTCTTCGCGACCGTCTCGGGGTATCTCGTCGGGCTCATCGGCTCGTCGAACAACCCGATCTCCGGCCTGACGCTCTCGACCCTCATCATCGCCGCCCTGCTGATGGTGACCATGGGCGTGAGCGGCATCGGCGGCGTCGCCGCGGTGCTCGCCGTGGCGGCGGTCGTCTGCGTCTCGTCGGCGGTCGCCGGGGAGCTCCTCCAGGATTTCAAGGTCGGCTACATCCTCGGCGGCACGCCGCGCACCATCCAGATCGTCGAGCTCATCGCCGTCGTCTGCGCCAGCGTCGTCATGTACTTCCCGCTGCTGACGCTGCACGAGGGGAACATCAAGGCCGGGGGAACCGGGTTCGGCGATCCCAAGCTGAGCGCGCCGCAGGCGGGTCTGATGGCCGCCCTGGCGAAGGGGATCGTCAACCAGGAGATGGCCTGGCCGCTCATCGTGGTCGGCATCATGTTCGGCATCGCCCTCATCCTGGTGAAGGTGAAGAGCCCGATGCTGGTGGCCATCGGCATGTACCTGCCGCTGCCGACCACCTTCGCGATCTTCGTCGGCGGCGTCATCCGCTGGGTGGTGGACGAGCGGGCGAAGAAGCTCGGGCTCAACGAGGCGCAGCGCATCCGCACCGAGAACGTCGGCATCCTGACCGCCTCGGGGTTGATAGCAGGGGAGGCGCTCATGGGGCTCGTGACCTCGACGTGTCTCTACTTCGACATCACGCTCCCGAAGATCTTCGAGAACCCGTCGTACGTCGCGGGCCTCGTTCTTCTCGCGATGATGACGTGGATGCTCGTCAAAGTGCCGCTCGACAACGCGGGCCGCGCCGACGAGCCGGCGCCCCCCGCGGCGATGATGTAGGGCCGCGCCCGGGTCGATGTCCGTCTCTTCGGAGGGAGCGAGCGAGCCGCAGCCGCACCTGAAGCGCGAGCTGGGGCTCTGGGACCTCGTCCTCCTCAACATCGTCGCCATCGTCGGGCTGCGCTGGTGGCTGACGTCGGCCGGCGGCTACGGCTACGCGGCGCTGCCGCTGTGGATCCTCGCCTTCATCTGCTTCTTCGTGCCGTCCGGGCTCGCGGTCATCGACCTGACGACGCGCTATCCGGAGGAAGGCGGCATCTACGCCTGGACCAAGCACGCCTTCGGCGAGACCCACGGCTTCATCTCGGGCTGGTGCCTGTGGACGAACAACCTGATCTATTTCCCGCACCTGCTGATCTTCACCGTCGGCAACCTCGTCTTCATGTTCGGCGCCCGCGCGGCCGGGCTCGAGAAGAGCCCGCCGTTCATGGCGGCGCTGTCGTTCCTGCTCTTCTGGGTCGTCGTCTGGTTCAACATCGTCGGGTTGAGGCGGGCGCGCTGGCTCAACAATCTCGGCGCCTACGGCACCTGGCTGCCCGCGACGGTGCTCATCGGCCTCGGAACGCTCGCGCTCGTGCGCTACGGCGCCGCGACGCCGTTCTCGGGATCGGCGCTGGTGCCGGTCCTCGGCTTCGGCACGGCGTCGTTTTTCGCCAACATGTGCTTCGGCTTCTCGGGTCTCGACCTGGGAGCGCTGATGACCGAGGAGATCAAGGACCCGCGCCGCAACATGCCGCGCGCCATCTTCATCTCCGGCGTCGTCATCACGCTCATCTACGTCCTCGGGACCGCGGCGCTGCTCGTGGCGCTGCCGCAGAAGGACGTCGGCCTCATCGACGGCGTCGGTGCGGCGATCGGCGCGGTGCAGGACAAGATGGGCTTCGGCTTCCTCGCCGGGATCATGGCGCTGCTCATCGCGCTCGGGGGCTTGGGCGGCTGCAGCGCCTGGCTCGCCGGCTGCTCGCGCGTGCCGTTCGTCGCCGGCATCGACCGCTACCTGCCGCCGGCGTTCGGGCGCCTGCATCCGCGCTACGGCACGCCGCACGTGGCGCTGCTCGTCACCGCCGCCATCTCGAGTCTGCTGATTCTCGTCGGCTTCGTCGGCGTGGACGTCGAGCAGGCGTATCTCTTCCTGGCGGATTTCACCATCATCGTCTACTTCATTCCGTACCTGTACCTCTTCGCCGCGCTCCTCAAGCTGGGCGGTGTGCCGCCGCAGACCGAAGGGGTCATCCCGGTGCCCGGCGGGCGGACGGGAGTCCGGCTGGTCGGCGGCCTCGGGTTCCTGACGACCGCGGTGGCCATCGGGCTGGCGCTGGTGCCGACGATGAGCGGCCGCGAGGCTTTGATCTTCGAGGCGAAGATGATCGGCGGCTGCGCCCTCCTGCTCGGCTGCGGCTGGCTGCTCTACCTCCGGGGGCGCCGCAAGGCGTAAGCGCCGTGGAACGGAGCGCGACGGGCCGGACGTTCGCGCGGTCCTTGCGATGAGCGGCGGCGACCGGTTCCCGACGACCCACTTTTCGGCGGTGCGCGGCGCCGCGAGCGACAAGCCCGAGGAGCGCCGCCGCTCGATCGAAGCGATCGTCGCCGCCTACTGGCGCCCGGTCTACAAGCTCATCCGGTTGCGCTTCCGCCGCTCGCCGGAGGACGCCGAGGACCTGACGCAGGCCTTCTTCACCCGCGCGCTCGAAAAGGATTTCTTCGCCGGGTTCGACCCGGTGAAGGGCCGCTTCCGCACGTTCCTCCGCACCTGCGTCGACCGCTTCGTCGCCAACGAAGACAAGGCGGCGACGCGACTGAAGCGCGGCGGCGGAGCGACCACGGACTGCGACTTCGGCGCCGCCGAAGCCGAGCTCGCCGCTTCCGGCGCCGCCGCCCGCGAGCGGTCTCCCGAGGAGCTGTTCGACGCCGAATGGGTCCGGAGCCTCTTCACCGTGGCGATCGAGTCGCTGCGCGCCGCGTGCGCGGCGGCCGGCAAGGAGCGCCATTTCGAGCTCTTCCGGCGCTACGATCTCGAGGACGCGGGGGAGGGGAAGCTGACCTACGACGACCTGGCGCGCGAGTTCGGGACGACCCCGAGCCTCGTGACCAACCATCTCGCCTGGACGCGCCGCGAGTTCCGCCGCATCCTCCTCGACACCCTCCGCCAGGTGACCGGCAGCGACGAGGAGTTCCGTCTCGAAGCGCGCCTGCTCCTCGGCACGGCGCCTGCGGACCCCTCATCGCATGGATGACGAAACCCTCGCGCATCTGCGCGCGGTGGCCGAGCTTCCCGACCTGACCGGCACGCGCTACAGGCTTGTCCGCCGTCTCGGCGCCGGCGGGATGGCGACCGTCTACCTCGTCGAGGACACCGCGCTCGGGCGCGAGGCGGCGTTGAAGGTCCTGTCGGATCCCGATCCGTCCGGCGATCTCGCGGCCCGGCTCGTGGCCGAGGCACGCCTCCTCGCCGATCTCGAGCACCCGAACCTGGCGCCGGTGCAAGACGTCGGGACGCTTCCCGACGGCCGCGTCTTCTACGTCATGAAGTACGTGCGCGGTGCGCGGCTCGACGAGTGGATCTCCGGCGCGCCCGGACGGCCTGCGGCGCTGCGCCTCTTCGTCAAGGTCTGCGACGCCGTCTCCTTCGCGCACGCCCACGGCGTCGTGCACCGCGACCTGAAGCCGCAGAACATCATGGTGGGGGAGTTCGGCGAGGCCCTGGTTCTCGATTGGGGCGTCGCGAAGCGCCTGGGCCGCTTGGACCCTCCTGCCGTCGGCATGCCGGTCGGTCGCCGGCCGGGCACGGCGGACGGCAGCATCGTCGGCACACCGGCGTGGATGGCGCCGGAGCAGGCCCGCGGCGACCTCGCAGCCGTGGATCCCCGCACCGACGTCTACGCCCTCGGCGCCATCCTTTATTTCCTGCTCGGCCGCCGGGCCCCGTTCGGTCCCGGCCCGGGGGAGGAGACGCTCCGGCGGGTCATCGAGTCGGAGCCGCCGGCGCTGCGGTCGATCGACCCGTCCATCCCGCGACCGCTCGCGGCGATTGCCGGGAAAGCGATGGCCAGGCGTGGCGAGGAGCGATACCGGGCGGCCTCCGACCTGTCCGCCGACGTTCTCCGTTTCCTCGACGGTCTCGCGGTGGACGCCTACCCCGAATCGATCCTCGAGCGGGCGGGCCGGCTGTTCGCGCGCACGCGGACGCTCGCCGCGCTCATCGCCGCGTACATCCTGATGCGACTGCTGATCCTCTGGCTCACCGGCCGCTGACCCCGTTCCTACAGGATCGAGCGGGTGGTCGTTCCTGCCGCGGTGTTGCGGTCCGAACGGACGAACGGCGCCGCGGGGCCTTCCTTGAACGACTGGGTCATCCAGTCCCAGGCGGGGTCGACGACGAACTCGTCGAAGAGCGGATGCCGCTCGCGGCGGGCGAAGGTCGCGAACAGGTTCCCGAGCGCCGCGAAGCCGGGCTGGCGCTCGACCAGGATCACCTGGGGCTCGGCGCGCTGCAGCGGGATCTCGCGCGTGTCGGGCGCGCGGTGCCAGAACTCGCTGATCCAGACGCTGAAGCGGTCGTCGTGGGTCAGGAAGTTCACCACGTTGGCGTTGCCGGCGACGATCACCAGCACCGCCCGGTCCTCGTCGGCCAGCTCGCGGGCACGGCGGCCGATGTCGGTCGCCGCCTCGGCGAACTCGCTGGCCGAGCGTGGGTCCCGTGACAGCCGCTCGAAATACGCCCGTCCCTCGCTCACGGTCAGGAGCAGCAGCGCCGCGACGGTGGCGCGACGCAGCCATGGCCGGGCCACGAGCGGCGCGATCCCGAGCGTCGCGAAGGCGAGGAAGACCGGCAGCACGATGAGGTAGCGGGTCAGGCTCGGGCCGGCGATGCCCAGCACCAGGAGGCTCGTGCCCCAGAGACACAGGAGCAGCCGCGGCAGCGTCTCCGTGCGCCGCCGCCACGCGGCCGCGATGCCGAACAGCACCGCGATTCCGACGAGCGGGTGTACCGGGTTCAGGCCCGCGACCGTCAGCCCGAAGCTCACGCCGTCGAAATGATGGTCGGCGGCCACCGCCTTGGCATACTCCGGATAGTGCAGCGGCAGGAGCAACGAGCCGATGAAGTTCCAGGCCGCGTCGTTGAGATGCGCCGGCAGGACGTACGCGCCGCGCGCCAGGAACTCCTTCCCGTGGCGCAGGCAGGCGACGAGGTTCGGGATCGACACGACGAAAGCACCGGCCCCGACCAGTCCCCAGGCGCGCAGCCGCTCTCGGCGCAGCGCCGCGGGCTCGCGCCCGAAAAGCGTCACGACGGCGTAGAGCAGGAACGCGAGCGGAAGAATGCGGGCCGACGTGTAGCCGTAGAGGCTCGCGCCGAGGACCGCGCCGCAGAGCACCGCGTGCAGCCTGTCGTCCGGCCGGCGCTCGACGCTGTCGAGCGCGAGGGCGAAGGCGAGGAGGAACAGAGGTGCTGTGACCGCTCGCAGCCCCGAGCGTCCGTAGTGGAAGAGCCACACGGAGGACATCGCCAGCAGCAGCGGCACGGCGGCCGGCACCGAGGGACCGATCCGTTGCACGAGGAGACACAGCAGCACCACCGAGCCGAGCACGAAGAACCAGGTGGTGATGTGCACCGCCATCGGGCTGCTGCCGACGAAGCACGACGCGAACCCGACGAGGTACAGGTAGAGCGTCTCCATCGAGTGACCGAACGGGACGCCCGCCCGGTTCACGCCGTGCGTGTTGATGACCTCGACCTTGCCCGCCTCGAACAACTGGATGCCGCGGACTCCTTCCTCTGCGACGTCGTTGTTCAGCCCGGGCGGGACCTCGTCGCACTTGTAGTCCAGTGCGACGAGATAGCCGAAGAGGGCCAGCAGGACCAGCAGGCCCGGTGCGAAATTTTTTACAAATGACGGCATCACGACTCCGTTGAAAGCCATGGGGGATAACGCCTTCATCGGAGGACGGGTTGCGGGAAATCGGGTGACGATCGCGCTGCGGCTGCTTTTCCCGGAAGCGGACATTCAGGACAGAGAAATCATCGCGGCGATCGGCAAAGGAACTGCGAGAGACGTTGAATAGAATCCGCGACACGGGAGGAAACGAAATGTCGAAGCCGGTGCTGGGGCTGCTTCTGGGGGCGATTCTGGGTCTGATCGACGGGGCGAGCGCGTACCTCTATCCGTATCCGGATGTGAAGGCGCAGATCGTCGGCATCATGATCGGATCGATGTTCAAGGGACTCATCACCGGTCTCGCGACCGGCTATTTCGCGACGAAGCTCAACTCTCTGCCGCTCGGGATGATCGTGGGGCTGGCGATCGGGCTGCTCCTGTCCTGGGGCGTCGTGGCGATGCAGCCCGAAGGCCACCAGTACTACGTCGAGATCATGATCCCGGGCGCGTTGCTCGGAGCGATCGTCGGCTACGCCACCTGGCGGTTCGGCCGCGGCGCGCGGCCGGTGGAGTCCGCCGCCCGCGCCTGAGCGGTTTTCGCCGGCTGGTCAGCGGGACGGCGCCGTTCGCCGGCGCGTGCGGCCTTCCGCCGGCGGCAGCGGCGGTCGGGCCGCACGGAATGGCCGTCCGGCGATTCGTCAACCGGAAGGAATCCTGTATCGTTCAAGCTTCAGCCTGAAATCCGGAGCGGGGATCCACGTTCGAGGTCGCGAAGCGACCTTGCCAGCCTCAATCGCAAAGGAGAACGCCATGATGGAGATGCCCAAGCCGCAGCCCGAGCACGCCAAGCTGAACTTCCTCACCGGCCAGTGGGTCGGCGAGGAGAAGATCCTGCCGTCGCCGTGGGATCCGCAGGGCGGGCCCGCCACCAGCAAGGTCGAGTGCCGCAGCGACCTCGACGGGTTCAACGTCATCATGAATTACGTCGAGACGCGCAACGGCCAGGTCGCCTTCAAAGGGCACGGCGTCTTCGGCTTCGACTGCAACGAGAAGGTCTACACCATGCACTGGTTCGACTCGATGGGCGGCAACGGCATCCCGGTCGCCAAGGGGCGCCTCGACGGCAACCGCCTCGTCTTCACGAGCCAGAACCCGATGGGGCACGGCCGCTACACCTACGAGATGCAGGGTGAAGGGAAGTACCGCTTCACCATCGAGAACTCCCAGGACGGCAAGAGCTGGGCGATGTTCATGGACGGCCAGTACAAGAGGGTGTGAAGCCGGCTGCTCTCCGCCCAGGCGTTGCCGACCGGATGCGGGATGGTCGATCCCGGATCCGGACATGGTGGAATCGAGGGGAGGAGGCCCCGAACCGGGGTTTTCCTCCCCTTCCTCTTTAATACGGGGCGTCGGCGGGCCGTCTGAAGGCCCCCAGGAGGGCGGCCTCAGGTCGGCACGCGGCGTGCAGTGGGGGGCCCTCGACCATGGACATCGCACGCCCGTCTCAAGCAGGAAAGAAAAAGAAACTCCGCATCATCTACGGAGGGGTGGGGATCCTCGCCATCCTCCTCGTCACCCTCGGGCTGTCGAAGCTCAAGCCTGCCGCTCCGACCGTCGAGCGCGGCAGCGTCTGGATCGACACCGTCAAACGTGGGCCGATGCTTCGCCAGGTGCGGGGCTTGGGCACCCTCGTTCCCGAGGAGATCCGCTGGATCCCGGCGGAGACCACCGGCCGCGTGGAGAAGATCGTGCTGCGGCCCGGGACGCCGGTGAAGGCCGACACGGTCATCCTGGTGCTCTCGAATCCTCAAGTCGAGCTGGACTCCCTCGACGCCAACTGGCAGCTCAAGGCGGCCGAGGCTGAGACGGTCGATCTCAAGGTGCGCCTCGAGAGCCAGAAGCTCGACCAGGCGGCGGTCGCCGCCACGGCCACCGCCAACCAGCGCCAGGCCAGGTTGCAGGCGGACGCCGACCAGACCCTCTCCAAGGACGGCCTGGTCTCCGATATCAATCTGAAGATGTCCCAGTCGCGCGCCGAGGAGCAGACGACGAGGCTCGAGCTGGAGCAGCGCCGCCTGGAAATCAGCGAGGAGGCGGTCAAGGCCCAGCTCGCGGTCCAGGAAGCGCGTCTCGAGCAGCTGCGCGGGCTGGCCGGCCTGAAGCGCCGCCAGCTCGAGGCGCTCAAGGTGAAGGCGGGGATCGACGGCGTCCTGCAGCAGTTGCCGGTCGAAGTGGGCCAGCAGATCGCCACCGGCGCCATCCTCGCGAAGGTCACGGTTCCCGGCAAGCTCAAGGCCGAGCTGCGCATTCCGGAGACCCAGGCCAAGGACATCATGATTGACCAGCCGGCCGTGGTGGACACCCGCAACGGGGTGGTCAACGGCCACGTGGCGCGCATCGACCCGGCCGTCGAGAACGGCACGGTCAAGGTAGACGTGACCTTCGACGCGCCCCTTCCCAAGGGCGCCCGTCCGGACCTCAGTGTTGATGGAACGGTGGAACTGGAGCGGCTGGCCGACGTACTTCAGGTGGGACGGCCGGCGTTCGGGCAGGAGCAGGCGACCGTCGGGCTCTTCGTCCTCGATGCCTCGGGTCGCGAGGCCAATCGGGTGCAGGTGAAGCTCGGCAAGAGCAGCGTCAACGTGGTCGAGATCGTGGACGGCCTGAAGGAGGGGGACAAGGTGATCCTGTCCGACACCTCCGCCTGGGACGCGCACGACCGGCTGCGCATCGACTGAGGAGACGACGGACGATGAGCCTCCAGGGACAGATCGAGCCAGGTCAGAACCACATTCCGGGGCTGGTGGGGCCCCACACAACCAAAGAGGGACGAACGATGAATCAGGCCGCCAAGGATCCCCTGATCCGGCTGGAGGGGGTCACCAAGGTCTTCTACACGGACGAAGTCGAGACGCACGCGCTGTCGAACGTGCACCTGGAGATCCGCCGCGGCGAGTACGTCTCCATCGCCGGGCCCTCGGGGTGCGGCAAGTCGACGCTGCTGTCGCTTTTGGGACTCCTCGACACGCCGACCGGCGGCGCCTATACGCTCAATGACCGCGCCGTGGCGAACCTGACGATGGCCGACCGGGCGCGCATCCGCAACCGGGAGATCGGCTTCATCTTCCAGTCGTTCAACCTCATCGGGGACCTTTCGGTCATCGAGAACGTCGAGCTGCCGCTGACCTACCGCGGCATGAAGTCGGCCGAGCGCCGGCAGCGCGCCCAGGAGGCGCTCGAGCGGGTGGGCATGGCGCACCGCGCCAAGCACCTGCCGAGCCAGCTCTCCGGCGGTCAGCAGCAGCGCGTCGCGGTCGCCCGCGCCGTCGCCGGCAAGCCGAGCATCCTGCTCGCCGACGAGCCGACCGGGAACCTCGACTCGAAAAGCGGCGAGGCGGTCATGGAGCTTTTGCGCGAGCTGCACCGCGACGGCGCGACCCTTTGCATGGTCACGCACGACCCGCGCTACTCGCGTCACGCCGACCGCCAGGTGCACCTGTTCGACGGCCGCGTCGTGGACGAGGTCGCCGAGCGCCCGAACGCCTGATCCGGCGCGCGTGACCCCGTGCCCGCCCTGACACCGCGCGCCGTGATGGGTGGGCTCCTTTCCGATCTCCGATCGGTCTCCCTGTTCCTGCGCAAGAGCGCCGCGCTCTTTTCCTGTCTTGCTCCCGCCTGGCGGGCGACCCGCGTCGACCCCCTGCGGGAGCTGAGGGTCGAATGATTCGTCTGCGCAATGTCGAGAAGTCCTACGCCCACGGCGGCGGCCGCACCTACGTCCTGCGCCGCATCGACTTCGACGTCAAGCCGGGGGAGTTCGTGTCCATCATGGGACCGTCGGGAGCCGGCAAGTCCACGCTCCTGCACATCCTCGGGATGCTCGACCACGACTGGACGGGCGAGTACTTCCTGCTCGACCACGCCGTGCACGCGCTCAAGCCGAAGGAGCGGGCCGACCTGAACCGCAAGCACGTCGGCTTCGTCTTCCAGTCGTACCACCTGATCGACGACCTCACCGTCTACGAGAACCTCGAGGTGCCGCTGCAGTACCGGAACCTCGGCCGCAAGGAGCGGCAGTCGGCGGTGTGCGACATCCTCGACAAGTTCGGCATCGTCGGGAAGAAGGACCTGTACCCGAGCCAGCTCTCGGGCGGCCAGCAGCAGCTCGTCGGGGTGGCGCGCGCCGTCATCGCCAAGCCGGCGCTCCTGCTCGCCGACGAGCCGACCGGGAACCTGCACTCCGACCAGGGGCGCGAGATCATGGATCTCTTCACGCGCCTCAACGAGGCCGGCACCACCATCATCCAGGTGACCCACTCCGAGGAGAACGCCGCGCGCGGGCACCGCATCGTGCGTCTCTTCGACGGCTGGGTCCAGGGGGACACCGCCGACCGTTCGCGCGCCGCCGCCGCTGCGACGCACGCCGCCGCAGCCGAGCCTGCGAGGAGGGACTGATGGAGAGCCTGCTCCAGGACATCCGCTACGCCCTGCGCACTCTCTGGAAGACACCGGGCTTCACGCTCACGGCGATCGCCGCGCTGGCCATCGGCATCGGCGCGAACACCGCCATCTTCACGGTGGTCAAGGGCGTGCTCCTGACGCCGCTGCCGTATCCCGATTCGCAGAACCTGGTGATGGTGTGGGACAGCAAGCCGTCGCGCGGCTGGCCCAAGTTCGCGGTCTCGCCGGGGAATTTCCTCGACCGCAAGCGCGACGCGAAGTCCTTCGAGCAGCTCGTCGCCTTCCAGCAGGCCACCATCGTGGACGCCGGCGGCACCGAGCCGGTCTCCCGCGAGGGGTACGCCGTGTCGGAGGGGTTCTTCGCGATGGTGCGCACGCAGCCGTCCCGCGGCCGCGCCTTCCTGCCCGAGGACTTCACCCCGGGCAAGGGCAAGGTCGCGGTCCTGAGCGACGCGCTCTGGAAGAGCCGCTTCGGCGGGCGCGAGGACGTCCTCGGCCAGCCGGTGACCCTCAGCGGCTCGCCGCACACCATCGTCGGCGTCATGCCGGCCGATTTCCGGATGCCGAGCAAGTCCGAGCTCCTCCTCCCCCTCGCCTTCACCGCGGAGGATGCCGAGCAGCGGGGCGGGCACTACCTCACGGTGATGGGACGTCTCGCGCCCGGCGTCACCGCCGAGGCCTGCGAGCAGGAGATGAAGACGCTCGCGGCGCAGAGCGAGAAGGACCACCCCGACTCCAACAACGGCTGGACCGCCAAGGTCACGCCCCTGTTCGAGCAGATGGTGGCGGCGGTGCGCCCGGCGCTGCTGATGCTCACGGCCGCGGTCGGCTTCGTGCTGCTGATCGCGTGCGCCAACGTCGCGAATCTCCTCCTGGCACGCTCGGAGACCCGGCGCGCCGAGCTGGCGGTGCGCTCCGCCCTCGGCGCGCGGCGCGGACGGCTGGTGCGGCAGCTCCTGACCGAGAGCGTCGTCCTCGCGACGGCCGGCGGCGCGCTCGGACTGCTCATGGCGTACTGGGGCATCGACGTGCTGCGCACCCTGCGGCCCGACGGACTGCCGCGCCTCGAGTCGATCCGGCTCGACCCGGGCGTGCTGCTGTTCACCGCCGGCATCGCCATCGTCACGGGCCTGGTCTTCGGTACCGCCCCCGCCTTCGTCGCCTCGCGCACGCGCATCAGCGAAACCCTGAAGGAAGGCGGGCGCGCCATCTCCCCGGCCGCGGGCCGGCGGCTGCGCGGCGTGCTCGTGTCGGCGCAGGTGGCGCTGTCGCTGGTGCTGCTGATTGGAGCGGGCCTCCAGGTGAGGAGCCTGGTGCGGCTGCTGCACGTCGATCCCGGCTTCGACACCACCAACGTGCTGTCGCTCGAGGTCAGCCTGCCGGAGCGGAGCTACCCCGAAGGTCCGGCGCAGGTCCAGTACTTCGAGAAGGCGGTCGAGGCGGTGCGGGCGCTCCCCGGCGTCGTCACCGCCGCCGCCGTCAGCACCGTGCCGCTCACCGGTCAGCAGATCATCTTCTCGCTCGAGGAGCTGGAGGGGCGGCCCCCCAACGCGCCGGGAGACCACCAGTCGGCCTACTGGTACGCGGTCACCCCCGACTACTTCGCGACCCTGAAGCTGCCGCTGAAGCGCGGCCGGCTCATCGAGGCGCGCGACACGGCCCAGGCCGCCCGCGTCATGCTGATCAACGAATCGTTCGCGAAGCGCATGTTCCCGGGCGAGGATCCGATCGGCCGGCACGTCCGCATCGGCATCGACGGCAAGGTGCAGCGGGAGGTCGTCGGCATCGTCGGCGACGTCCGGCACGACGGCCTCGACTCGGACGTGACGATGCAGATGTACGAACCCCTGGCGCAGCGGCCGTGGGATTCGATGAACATCATCCTGCGCACGGCGGTGCCGCCGGCATCGCTCGGCTCCGCGGCGCGGCAGGCGATCCTCGGCATCGACCGCGAGCAGCCGGTTTCTTCGGCCGAGACCTTCGACGAGATCGTCGCGAAGTCCACGGCCCAGCGGCGCTTCAGCCTGCTGCTGATGACGGTGTTCGCGGGCGCCGCGCTGGCGCTGACGGCGATCGGGTTGTATGGCGTGGTGTCGTACTTCGTGTCGCTGCGCACCCACGAGATCGGCGTCCGCCTGGCGCTCGGCGCCACGCGCCGCGAGATCCTGGCGCTCGTCGTCGGGCAGGGGATGCGCCTGGCGCTGGCCGGGGTCGGGCTCGGCCTGGTCACCGCGTTCGCCGGCATGCGCCTTCTCTCCAGCCTGCTCTTCGGGATCAGCGCCACCGATCCTCTGACGTTCATCGCCGTCGCGACCGGTGTCGCGGCGGTCACCTTGTGCGCCAGCGCCTTCCCCGCGTGGCGCGCCGCCCGGGTCGATCCGAGCGCCGCGCTCCGCAGCGAGTGAGGTCGATCATGGAAACGCTCCTCCAGGACATCAAGTACGGCCTCCGGATGCTCCTCAAGAGCCCCGGGCTCACCGCCGTCGCCGCGCTGTCGCTCGGCCTGGGCATCGGCGCCAACACCACGATCTACACGCTCATCAACATGCTCTTCCTCAAGCCGCTGGCGATCGAGGACGGGCAGCGGGTCGTCGCGGTCTACACCACCGACGAGAAGAACAAGAGCCAGTTCGAGGTGAGCCAGACCTCCTACCCGAACTTCAAGGACTACCGCGATCGCAACCAGGTCTTCCAGGAGATGGCGGCGCACCAGTTCTGCGGCCTCAATGTCACCGGCGCCGGCGAGCCGGAGCAGACGGCCGGCGAGATGGTCGACGGCAACTTCTTCACGCTGCTCGGCGTGAAGGCGGCCCAGGGGCGCGTCTTCACGCTGGACGAGGCGAAGATCGACGGCAGCGCGCCGGTGGCGGTCCTGAGCCACGGCTACTGGACGCGCCGCTTCGGCGCCGACCCCAGGGTCGTCGGAAAGAACCTCGGCCTCAACGGGCACCCGTTCACCGTCATCGGCGTCATGCCGGCGGATTTCGGCGGGCTCGTCGCCCTCGGCGGACCGGATCTCTACGTGCCGATGGCGATGCACAAGGAGCTGCTGACCGGTTTCATGGCGGAGAACTTCGAGGATCGCCGGGCGCTGACCTGGGACATCGTGGCGCGCCTCAAGCCCGGCGTGACCGAGGAGCAGGCGCGCGGCGACCTGCGCCGCATCGGCTCGCAGCTCGAAAAGGAGTACCCCGAGCCCAATGGCATGCGCAACTCCACCCTGATGCCGGTGGCGCAGTCCATCATCAATCCCGGCCTCCGCGGGGTCTTCGTGATGGCCGGCGGGCTGCTGATGGGGACCGTGGCGCTGGTGCTCCTCATCGCCTGCGCCAATGTCGCCAATCTCCTTTTGGCGCGCTCGGGGGCGCGCCGCAAGGAGATCGCCATCCGGCTGTCGCTCGGCGCCAACCGCGCGCGGCTCATCCGGCAGCTCCTGACCGAGAGCATCCTGCTGGCCCTGCTCGGCGGCACGCTCGGGTTGATGTTCGCCTACTGGAGCCGTGACCTGCTGGTCGCGAGCCGGCCGGCGCAGCTGTTCCCGAACGGCATCGACGTGCCGCTCGACGCGCGCGTCTTCTTCTTCACGCTCGCCATCTCGGTCGCCACCGGCATCCTGTTCGGCCTGGCGCCGGCGATCCAGGGATCCCGCGCCGACCTCGCCATCGAGCTGAAGGACCGGACGCAGGAGCCGGCGGCGCGGCGCCGTGTGTCGCTGCGCGGCGGGCTCATCATGGCGCAGGTGGCGCTGTCGCTCGTCGCGCTGGTCGCCGCGGGGCTGTTCGTCCGGAGCCTGCGCAACACCCAGGGGATCGACCCCGGCTTCGAGCCGAAGAACCTGCTCGTCATGTCCTTCGATGTCGGCGCGCAGGGCTACGACCAGGCGCGCGGCGAGACGTTCTACCGCGACGTCGTCGAGCGGGCGAAGGCGCTGCCGGGCGTGCGCTCGGTGTCGCTCGCCGCCAACCTGCCGATCGCCGGCGGCGGCTTCAGCCGCACCGTCTTCCCGGAGGGGCGCGACCAGTCCACCGGCTCGACCGGCACCTTCGTCATCGCCGACACCATCGCCCCCGGCTACCTCGACACGCTCGACATCGCGCTGCACCGCGGCCGGGACCTGGCCGAGGCCGACCGGCCGGACAAGCCGCTGGTCGTCCTCATCAACGAGGCGATGGCGCAGCAGTTCTGGCCCGGCGAGGAGGCGGTCGGCAAGCGCTTCAAGTTCTACGGCGACACCGACTACCGCCAGGTGGCCGGGGTCGTCGAGAACACCAAGGTGTTCTCGCTCGGCGAGGATCCGAAGCCGAAGGCGTACGTGCCGCTCGGCCAGTACTACGAGCCGGCGATGACGCTCCTCGTGCGCACGAGCGCCGACCCCAAGCCGCTGCTCGAGTCGGTGCGGCGCGCCGTGCAGGCGATGGACGCCAACCTGCCGCTGACCAACATCCAGACCGTCTCGTCGCTCCTCGACCAGGCTTTGTGGATGCCGCGCATGGCGGCCATTCTGCTGTCGATCTTCGGCGGCCTGGCGCTGCTGCTCGCGTCGATCGGCATCTACGGCGTCACGACCTACACGGTGAGCCAGCGGACGCACGAGTTCGGCGTGCGCATGGCGCTCGGCGCGCGGGCGCGCGACGTCCTGGGACTGGTACTGCGCCAGGGGATGATGCCGATCGTCATCGGCGTCGGCATCGGGCTCGCGGGCGCGCTGTTCGTGACGCCGCTCGTCGCGGCGCTGCTCGTCGGCGTCGGCGCGACCGATCCGGTCACCTTCGGCGTCATCGCGATCCTGCTGCTCGCGGTCGCGGCGCTCGCCGGCTACCTGCCGGCGCGGCGCGCGACACGCGTCGATCCGACGGTCGCGCTGCGCTACGAGTAATCCGGCGGGACCGATGCGGGATCGCATGGATGGCCTCTTCCAGGACCTGAAGGCGGGTCTGCGCGTCCTGCGCTCCGCCCCGGCGCTGGCCCTCGGCGTCATCGCGGCCTTCGCCCTGGGCATCGGCGCCAACACCTCCATCTACAGCATCGTCAACGCGGTGCTGCTGCGCGCCCTGCCGTACGAGGCGCCCGAGCGGCTGCACGAAATCGCCATCCGCCGCGACGCCATCCCGGACGATCGCTCGTCGCTGTCGGACGCCGACGAGGCCGCCTTCGCCGAGACGACCCGCGTCTTCGAGCGGCACGCCGCCTGGCAGCCGCAGGGGATGGCGCTGACGGGGTCCGGCGCGCCGGAGCTGGTGCGCGGCACGCGGGCGACCGCCGGGTTCTTCGCCACCCTCGGGACGCAGGCGGCGCTCGGCCGCGTCTTCGACGACGCGGACGGCGCCCCCGGGGCGCCCGCGGTCGCCGTCCTCGGACACGCGCTGTGGCAGCGGCGCTTCGGAGGCAGCCCCGCCGTCATCGGCCAGAGCGTCCTCATCGACGGCCGGCCGCACGACATCGTCGGCGTCCTGCCTCCGGGATTCGACTTCCCGGAGCGGCGGGTGAGCGACCTGTACACCGTGCTGCATCTCGATCCCCCGCGGGAGCGCTCGCCGTTCTACCTGAACGTCGTGGCGCGCGTGAAGCCGGGCGTCGCCACGGCCACGATGGCCGCCGACCTGACGGCCGTGACGGCCCGGATCCAGGAGCGCTGGCCCGACTCGCCGCGGGACTGGACGATGATCGCCACGCCGCTCAAGGAGAGCCCCGTCCGCGACCTGCGCCCGGCGCTCCTGCTCCTGCTCGGGTCGGTCTCGCTGGTGCTCCTCATCGCCTCGGCCAACATCGCCGGGCTGCTGCTGGCGCGAGCGGCGGGACGGCGCCGCGAGATGGCGGTGCGGGCGGCGCTCGGCGCCGGACGCGCGCGGCTGGCCCGGCTGGCGCTGTCGGAGGCGATCGTCCTCGCGGTCCTCGGCGGCGCCGGCGGCGTCTTCCTGTCGATGTGGGGGACCGATCTGCTGCTGGCCCTGGCGCCGGCCGAGCTGCCGCGCCTGGGCGAGGTGCGGCTCGACCTCGGCGTCTTCCTGTACACCCTCGGCGTGACCCTCGCCTGCGGCGGGCTCGCCGGCCTGGCGCCGGCGCTCCAGGCGCGCGGGTTCAACCTGATCGCGTCCCTGAGCGAAAGCGGGCGCACCACCGCCGACCGGGCCGGCGTGCGGCTGCGCCGCGCGCTCGTGGTCGGCGAGTTCGCCCTGGCGGTCACCCTTCTCGGCGGGGCGGCGCTCCTGTTCCATTCCTTCGTGCGGCTGCAGCGCGTCGATCCCGGTTTCGAGACCGGCTCGCTCGTCACCATGCGGCTCTCCCTGCCCGAGTCGCGCTACGGCGACGGGGCGAAGCGCGCCGCCTTCTACCGGGAGCTGGTGGCCCGGGCTTCGGAGCTGCCCGGGGTGCGCTCGGCGGCGGTCTCGATGTCGCTGCCGCCGAATCTCCTCGTGATGACGAATCCCTACACCGTCGAGGGGAAGCCGACTCCGCCGGGGACGTCGTCGCCGCTGGCCGCGCAGCTCCTCGTCAGCCCGGGATACTTCGCGACGCTCGGCGCGCCCGTGGTGGCCGGCCGCGACTTCACGCCGGACGATCGCGAAGGCACCGAGCGGGTCATCCTGATCAACCAGGCCATGGCGCGACGGGCGTTCGCGGGCGGGGACCCGATCGGACGGCGCCTGGCTCTCGGCGAGGCGACGAACACGCCGCAGTGGGTGAAGGTGGTCGGGATCGTCGGCGATGTCCGATACAGCGGTCTCGACCGGGACGCCGAACCGACGATCTACACGCCCTACGAGCAGGACAACTGGTGGCCGGCGATGTACCTCGTCCTGCGCACCGACGCCGGCGCGAACGGCGCCGCCGCGGCGACCGCCACGACCGCCGCCGGTGTGCGCCGGATCGTCGCGAACCTCGACGCCGACCTGCCGGTCTACGGCATCGCCAGCATGCAGAGCGTCATGGAGCGGGCGGTCGCGCAGCCGCGCTTCCGGACCTTGCTCATCGGCCTGTTCGCCGCGACCGCGGTGCTGCTCGCCGGTCTCGGCGCCTACGGGCTCCTGTCGTACGCCGTGCGGCAGCGGACGCGCGAGATGGGGATCCGCCTGGCCCTCGGCGCGCAGCGGCGCGACGTCCTCGGCCTCGTCATGCGCGACGGGTTGCGTCTTGCCGTCGTCGGTTCGGTCATCGGCATCGCCGGGGCTCTGGCGCTGGGTCGGTTCCTCGCCGGCATGCTCTACGGCATCGGACCGTCCGACCCGGCGACGTATCTCTCGGTGACCGCGCTCATCCTCATGGTGGCGCTCGTCGCCTGCTTCATCCCGGCCCGCCGCGCGACGCGCGTCCAGCCCACCGAGGCCTTGCGATACGAATGACGCTCTCCGCGCTCCGGGCCGATCTGCGTTCCGCGGTGCGCAGTCTCCTGCGCGCGCCCGGGTTCACCGCCCTCGCGGTGGCGACGCTCGCGCTGGGGATCGGAGCCAACAGCGCCATCTTCACGGTCGTCAACGCGCTCCTCGTCCGGCCGCTGCCGTACGGCGAGGCCGAGCGGCTGGTGCAGATCTGGGAGGTCCGACCGCGCATCGATCGGTCGAGCGTGTCACCGGGCGAGTTCCTGGACTGGCAGGCGCGCAGCGACGTCTTCGAGCGGCTGGCGGCCATCGACTACCGCAACGCCAACCTGACCGGGGCGGGTGAGCCGGAGGCGGTCCCGATGTCCCGGGTGTCGGCCGACTGGTTCCCGCTCCTCGGGATCCGTCCCGCCCTCGGGCGCCCGTTCGCGGCCGAGGAGGATGCGCCGGGACGCGACGGTGTCGTCATCCTCAGCGACGAGTTCTGGCAGCGGCGCTTCGGCGGAGCGGCCTCGGCGGTCGGCTCGACCGTCCTGCTCGACGGCGTGCCGAAGACCGTCATCGGCGTCATGGCGCCGGGCGATCGCCTGCCCCAGATGAGCGCTCTTCTCGAACCGGTCGCCTTCGACGCGCAGCAGCGGGTCGAGCGCGGCCACCACTACCTCGAAGTGCTGGGACGCCTGAAGCCGGGAGTCGATCTGGCGCGAGCCCGGGCCGGGATGAGCGCCCTCGCCGCCTCCCTGGCGCGCGACCGCGGCATCAACCCGGAATCGGAAGGGGTCTCGCTCGTTCCCCTCCAGGAACAGCTCTATGGCGAGGGCCGGCCCCTCCTGCTGCTGCTCCTCGGCGCCGTCGGCCTCGTGCTCCTCATCGCCTGCGGCAACGTCGCCGGGCTCATGGTCGCGCGCGCCGCCGAGCGTGAGCGGGAGCTGGCGATCCGCGCCGCCCTCGGCGCGACGCGTCGCAGGCTCGCGTGGCAGCGGATGGCGGAAAGCCTCCTGCTCGGCGTCGCCGGCGCCGCCGCGGGTCTCGTCCTGGCCTTGTGGGGCGTCGAGGCGCTCCTGAAGCTCGTCCCCGACGGCGTCGAACGGGTGCGCGACGTCGGCGTGGACGGGAACGTTTTGCTCTTCACGGCGGCGACATCGATCCTCGCGGGCCTGGTCGCCGGCGTGGCGCCGGCGCTGTTCGCAGCCGGCTCTTCGCCTGCGCTCGGGCTCGCCGAGGGCGGGCGCGGGACGGGCAGCCGGCGCCGGACGCGCGGACGCAACGGACTGGTCGCGGCGCAGATGGCGCTGAGCGTCTTGCTCCTGATCGGCGCCGGACTCCTGCTCCGTTCCTTCGAAGCGCTGCGTCGGGTGGACCCGGGCTTCGGCACGAGCGGGCGGATGGCGGCCGACCTCGCCCTCCCCGACGGGCGCTACGACGCCGAGAAGGGCGCCGCCTTCTTCCGGACCCTCGCGGCGAATCTCGAGTCGCTCCCGGGGATCGAGGCGGCCGGCATGGTGAACGTCCTGCCGCTCTCCGGATCCAATGTCTCGAGCAACTACAGCGTCGAAGGGGAACCGGTGCACAGCCGCGAGGACTCGCCGAACGCCAACCGTCGCGCCGTGGCCGGCAGGTACTTCTCCGCGCTCGGGTTGCATCTGCTCCAGGGCCGGCTGTTCGACCAGCGCGACACCGCCTCGTCTCCGCCGGTCGTCATCGTCAACGAGACCTTCGCGCGGAGCCACTGGCCGGGCCGATCGGCCGTGGGACGGCGCATGCGCTTCGGCTCGGGCCCCTCGAACACCGCTCCCTGGAAGGAGATCGTCGGCGTCGTCGCCGATCTGCGGCACAAGGCGCTCGACGCCCCGCCGCGCGCCGAGGCCTATATCCCCCTGGAGCAGATGCCGGCGTCCGGCATGACGGTGATCGTCGCCGCTCCCGGAGAGCCGGCGGGGCTGGTGGAAGCGATACGCGGGACGGTGCGCGCGCTCGACCCCGACCTGCCGATCGCGAACGTCCGCTCGATCGAGGAGGTGATCGCGGGGGCCCTCGTTCCCCAGAGGCTGGCGGCGATCCTGGTCGGCCTGTTCGCCGCGCTGGCGGTCCTTTTGGCCGCGCTCGGTCTGTACGGCGTCGTCGCCTTCTCCGTGGCGCGGCGCACGCGCGAGATCGGGGTTCGCATGGCGCTCGGAGCCACGCGTCACGGCGTCCTCGCTCTGGTCGTGAGGCAGGGGATGCGCCTGGCGGTCGCCGGCGTCGCCATCGGGCTGACCGCGGGCTGGGGCATGACGCGCCTCCTGAGAAGTCTCCTGTTCGGGGTCAGCGCCACCGATCCCGCGGCTTTCACCGGGGCGGCGCTCGTGCTCGCCCTCGTGGCCCTCGTGGCCTCTTTCATCCCCGCTCGCCGCGCCACCCGCGTCGAGCCGGTCGTCGCCCTGCGCTCCGAATGACCTTCATCCCCCTATAATCAGGCAGGCACAATGACAACCATGGCAGCCACGGCGGAACCCCTGACCACCACGATGGACCCGGCGCGTGTTCTCGTCGCCGACGACCAGAGCGACGTGCTCGAGGCGCTCCGGCTCCTCCTGAAGGGGGAGCGGTGCGAGGTCGAGACCACCCGCTCGCCGGCCGGTGTGGCGCAGGCGCTGCAGCGGGGGCAGACCTTCGACGCCCTGCTCATCGACCTGAACTACACGCGCGACACCACCTCCGGCCAGGAGGGGCTCGACCTGCTCAAGACCATCCAGGGGATCGACCCGGGGCTGCCGGTCATCGTGATGACGGCGTGGGGCAGCGTCGAGCTGGCGGTCGAAGCGATGCGCCGCGGCGCCCGCGACTTCGTGCAGAAGCCGTGGGAGAACGCGCGCCTGCTCGCCATCCTCAAGACCCAGGTCGAGCTGGGGCGGGCGCTGCGGCGCACCCAGCGGCTCGAGGCGGAGAACGCCCTGCTGCGCGACGGCGAGGCGGCGGCGCTGCCGGATCTCATCGCCGAGTCCCCCTCGATGCGGCCGGTGATGCAGCTCATCGCCCGGGTCGGGCCGTCGGACGCCAACGTCCTGGTCACCGGCGAGAACGGCACCGGCAAGGGCGTCGTCGCCCGCGCCCTGCACGCCCGCTCGCCGCGCGCCACGCGGCCGCTCGTCATCGTCAACGCCGGCGGCCTCTCCGAAGGGGTGTTCGAGAGCGAGCTGTTCGGCCACGTGCGCGGCGCCTTCACCGACGCGCGCACCGACCGGGTCGGCCGCTTCGATCTCGCCGACGGCGGCACGCTCTTCCTCGACGAGATCGCCAACATCTCGCCGGCGATGCAGGCGAAGCTCCTGCGCGTCCTCGAGACCGGCGAGTTCGAGCCGGTCGGCTCGTCGCGCACCCGCAAGGTGAGCACGCGGGTGATCTCGGCGACCAACGCCGACATCGCCGCCGATGTCGAGGCCGGCCGCTTCCGTCGCGATCTCCTGTTCCGGCTCAACACCATCGAGATCCCGCTGCCGCCCCTGCGCGAGCGGCGCGAGGACATCCCGGCGCTGGCGCGCTTCTTCCTCGAGCGGCACGCGCGCAAGGCGCGCAAGCAGTTCAGCGGCTTCGACGAGCCGTCGGTGCGCGCCCTGCTCGAGCACCGCTGGCCCGGCAACGTGCGCGAGCTCGACCACGCCATCGAGCGGGCGGTGCTGATGGGCGAGGGGCCGTTGATCCAGCCCGCGGACCTCGGGCTCAAGGGGCGCGACCCCGCCCGCCCCGCCATCGAGGACCTGAGCCTCGAGGAGGTCGAGGCCTTCCTGATCAAGAAAGCCCTCGAGCGCCACGGCGGCAACGTCAGCCAGGCGGCCACGGCTCTCGGTCTGAGCCGCAGCGCCCTCTACCGCCGCCTGCAGAGGCACGGGCTGTGAGAGACGGGCGACGGCAAGCATGCTGAGGCGCCGCCGCCTGTCCAGGTAATCCCGTGAGGCGCCGCCTCACGCTCGATCGTCTCGTCCTCGCCCTCGCGCTGTGCGCCGGGCTGCCGGGAACGATCGGGGCGCTGCTGCTGCTCTGGCTCGGCGAGTACGCCCTCAAGACGCAGATCACCTTCTCGCTCCTCATCGTGCTGCCGTGGCTGATGTTCGCGTTCGCGGCGCGCGAGCGGGTGCTGCGGCCGCTGCAGAGCGTCGCGAACCTCCTCGCCGCCCTCGGAGAGGGGGACTTCTCGCTGCGTGGCCGCGGGCGCGGTCCCGAGGACCCGCTCGAGGACGTGATGCGCGAGATCAACGTCCTCGGCGACACGCTGCGCGAGCAGCGTCTCGGCGCGCTCGAGGCCGGCGCGCTCCTGCGCAAGGTCATCGACGAGATCGACGTGGGGATCTTCGCCTTCGACGACGAGGGGCGCCTGCGCCTCGCCAACCGGGCGGGCGAGCGGCTGCTCGGGAAGCCCGGAGAGCAGCTCCTCGGTCGCGACATCGCCTCGCTCGGCCTTTACGCCTGCTTCGCGGCGGACGGGGAGACGCCCCAGGTGAGCGGCGGGGCGCCGCGCATCCTCGACCTGTCCTTCGCCGGCGGTGCGGGACGCTACGAAGCCCGCACCGGGACCTTCCGGCAGGGGGGCGCGCCGCATCGGCTGCTGGTGCTGGCCGACGTCAGCCGCGCGCTGCGCGACGAGGAGCGCCAGGCGTGGCAGCGGCTCATCCGCGTCGTCGGGCACGAGATGAACAACTCGCTCGCCCCGATTCGCTCCATCGCCGACAGCCTGCGGACGCTCCTGGCCGCCGAGTCGCTGCCGTCCGACTGGAAGGACGACGCGCGCGGCGGGTTGTCGATCATCGCGGCCCGGGCCGAGTCGCTGAACCGCTTCATGGAAGCCTACGCGCGCCTCGCCCGCCTGCCGCCGCCGCGCCTCGCGCCGGTGGCGGTGGCCACGATCGTGAGGCGCGTCGCCGGGCTGGAGACCCGCGCCCAGGTGCAGGTGCGCCCGGGGCCCGACCTGACCATCGAGGCGGACGCCGATCAGCTCGAGCAGCTGCTCATCAACCTGACCCGCAACGCCGTGGACGCGTCGCAGGAGACCGGCGGCGGGGTCACGCTCGCCTGGCGCGCCACGCGCGGCGCCAACCCGCGCCTCGAGATCGCCGTCGAGGACGGCGGCCCGGGGCTGCCGCTCAGCGCCAATCTGTTCGTGCCGTTCTTCACCACCAAGCCGCAGGGGTCGGGCATCGGGCTCGTGCTGTGCCGGCAGATCGCCGAGGCGCACGGGGGCTCTTTGACGCTCGAGAACCGCAAGGACGCCCAGGGCTGCGTCGCGCGTCTCGTCCTGCCTCTCACCCGCCGGCAGCGGGCGGCGTGAGGCGCGGCTCAGCGCGCGTCGCCCACCGGACAGGGTTCAATAGAGGAACGGAATCAGGCGCTTGCGCGTGCGTGCGAAAGCCGCGTAGCGCTCGCCGAGGACGGCCCGAAGCGCCCGCTCTTCGACCTGGATCCGATAGGCATAGACGACGAGCGAGGCGACCAGCAAAAGAAGCGTCGCGCCCCACGAGCCGAGCGCGAGACCGATGCCGACGTTCATCAGGGTGCCGGCGGTGTAGGACGGGTGCCGCAGCCAGGTGTAGGCGCCGCGGCTGACGACCTCCTGCCCCTCACGGGCCCGGACATCCCCCGTGAACGACGCCCCCAGCATGCGCCAGCAGTGCCGGCGCAGGAGGGCCCCCGCCACCAGCGTCGCCAGGCCGAGAAAGAAGATCGCTTCGCGGTGTGCCGTGAACGGCAGCCAACCCATTCCGGCCATGAGGTAGCCGCCGACGTAGGCGAGCCAGAGTCCCCAGGTGATCACCTGGACCGATCTGGCATCCTGCGCCGTGGCGTTGCGCCGGCCCTCGCGGACGATGCGGAACTCCGGCCAGAAGGCCCACAGGTGCACGCTCCAGAACAGCAGCGCGTACGGCCAGACGAACGGGAGGGGTCTCATGTCCTCAGGTCCATGGCGTCAGGCCGTCCCGGGCGTCCCGGAGCCCCGGCGGTCGCGGCGACCGCGCAGGTACTGCAGGACATGGCCGGCGTCCTCGTCGGGCGGGAAGACCGGATAGAAGCAGCGCTCGATGCGCTCCCGGTCCCCGACGAGCGTCAGGCGCCTGATCAGGGTCTGCCCGGCGACGACGAACGTCGGCAGCCGCAGTGTCCGCGCCAGATCGAGCTGCTCGTCGCTGAGGAGCGGAAAGGGGAGATGGAGCCGGTCGACCGCCTCGCGCTGGTAGGCGGTGTCCTGCGTGCTGATGCCGAAGACGCGCGCCCCGACGGCGCGCAGCTCGGCGTGATGATCCCGGTAGGCGCAGGCCTGCGGCGTGCAGCCGCGCGAACCGGGGATCGCGTCCCACTGCTTCAGTCCCCCGGGGGGATCGCGATCCGGCTGGCCGGTGCGCGGATAGAAGTACAGGACCTGCCAGTCGGCGTCCGTGCCGGCGATCGAGACCGTCCCGCCGCTCGTGGACGGCAGGGCGAGCGCGGGCCAGCGCACGCCGTGGAGGTGGTCGCAGGCCCCGTCGTCCACCGGGATCGGCAGCCCGGCCGGCAGGGAATAGAGGTCGTCGGAGCGCGCCATCACTCGACCGTGATGATGACCTTGCCGTGCGCGTGTCCCGCTTCCAGGTAATCGATCGCCTTGGGCAGATCGCCCAGGGGATACGTCCGATCGATGACCGGCGTGAGCTTGCCCTGCGCGATGAGATCGCCGAGGAAGGCGAGATCGGGCGGCGTGGTCTCCGCCATCATCATCCCGACCTCCTGGCTGACGAAGGGATCGAGCACCGCCGCGTCGATGACGTTCCACATCGGCCCGAGCCACTTGCCGTCGTTCGGCCCGCCGCCCCCGACGAGGACGAGCCGGCCCTGCGGCGTGAGGGCGCGCCTCACCTCGTTGAGCGGACGTGTGCCGACGTTGTCGACGATGAGGTCGTAATGCTCGCCCGTCGTCGTGAAGTCCTCCTGGGTGTAGTCGATGACCTTCTCGGCGCCGAGCGAGCGGACCATCTCGGCGTTGCGTCCGCTGCAGACGCCGGTGACGTGAGCGTCGAAGGACCTGGCGATCTGCACCATGAAGGTGCCGACGCCGCCCGAGGCGCCGTTGATCAGGACCTTCTCGCCGGCCTTCAGGTGCCCCTTGTCGCGCAGCGCCTGCAGCGCCGTGATGCCCGCGACCGGCACCGCGGCCGCCTGCTCGAAGCTCACGGCGGCGGGCTTCAGGGCCACGGCCCCCTCCTCGCGCACGACGATGTACTGGCCGAAGGCGCCGGTGCGCGTGCCGAACAGGTCGTCTCCCGGCTTGAAGCGCTTGACGTCCTTCCCGGCCGCCTCCACCGTGCCGGAGAAATCGACGCCCAGACGCGTCACTCCCGGCCGGCGCAGCCCCGACATCGTGCGCATGAAGTACGGCGTGCCGCGCATGAAATGCCAGTCGAGCGGGTTGACCGAGGCGGCGTGCACGCGGACGAGCACCTGGTTGTCGGCGGGAACCGGCTTCTCGATGGTCTCGAGGTGCAGCACCTCCGAGGTGCCGTAATCGCAGTAGGTGATCACCTGGATGGGATCGTGCGGGGCTCCGGCGGCGTGCCGCTGCGCGCAGTCGTTGTCGGAGCGCATGTAGGCGAAGCCGAAGGCGACTCCTCCCACGAAGACGAGCACTGCGAAAAGGATTGCGATGCCCTTCAGGATCCGGCGCCAGAGCGGCCGCCGGGCCCGCGTCCCGATCGTCTCATCCATGCGCGTCCCTCCGTGTGGTCAGGGCGTGGCCGTCTCCACCAGGCGGCCGACGAATCCCCAGCCGCCTCCGAGCTCGGTGACCGCGAGCATCAGCTCGTTCTTTCCCTTCCGCAAAGGCAGCCACACGGCGTCGTCCTCGGCGTCCATGATGCCGAGGAAGCCGGGGTCGCGGAAATTCTGCGCGCTGCGGCCGCGGAAGAGGATCGTCCCGTTCAGGAAGACGGTCACCTCGTCACTGTAGCCCAGGGCGAGCTTGCGGGCCTGGTCGCGGTCGGAGTCGATGACGGTGCGCGCGTAGAGAACCTTCGTCCCGGGCTGCGGCTCCAGCCGCTTCGAGAAGTCGGTCGCGAACGCCACGCGCGGATGCGGCGCCTCGACGTAGCGATACAGCACCACGGCTCCCGGAGGTTCGGCCTCGACCTCGCGCCAGGTCATGCCGGCGATGTCGTCCGCCGACAGGGGGCGCTCGACGTCGCGCGCGAGAGCGTCGAGGACGGGAGAGATGCTCCACTTCGTCAGCGTCCCGGGAGGCATCGCGGGAGGCCGGCGCTGCCAGGGCGCGTCGGCGGTCGGATGCACTTCGAAGTTCGCGAAACAAGTCTCCCCGGTCAGGCCCGCGAGCGCCAGCTGCCCCTTCTGCACGCCGCTCTTCAAATCGGGGATCTCGAGGGCCGGCTTCGACATGTCGCCGGCGAAGAAGCGCGCCTGGGCCCCCTTCACCTCGAGACGCAGGTGAAACCAGGTGTCGCGGGGCATCTCGAGCGGGGCAATGAAGCCGGGCCCGCTGTAAATCTGCCAGTTCAGCCCCGTATGGATGACCGGCGTGTACTGGATGGCATCCGGGTAGCCGAACTTGTGCGGCCGCAGGTAGATCCACTCGGCGTCCTCGTCGGCGATGCGGAACTGGATGCCGATGAAGCCGCGGAAGGTCGTGGAGGCCACGGCCATGTCGACGTCGATGACACCATCGCGCAGCTCGAGATCCTTGAGGGTGGCCGCACCGCCGTCGAGCATCAGGCACGGCCTCCCCTGGAATTCGGCCGGCTTCGCCTTGCCTTCGAGCTCCCAGCGGGGCGAGTCGGGCGGAATGGAGATGACGGCGGGAACCGCGGATGCAGCGGGGCTGGCGGCCCCGGCGGCGGCGACGAGCACAGAGGTGGCGGCCAAAGCGATTGCGAACATGAAGACCTCGTCGAATGGACCACCATGCGAGAACCTGCTTCCATTCGGGATCCGAAAGAGAGCCCCGGGCGAGGCCCAGCACGTTGTGCCGCGAGGATGTGTCGGCAGACCTGGGGCGACAGCCCGTCCATGGTCGCGCCGGTCGCCATTGCAATCGAACGTTACGACGGCCCGGCCGGGGAGGTTCCCCGTTCGGTGCTCACGACCGGGTTCGCTTCAGGGTCACGTGGGTGGCGCGCTCGCCGGCCTCGTGACCTGTGACCTCATAGCCGAGGGCGGGAAGGTCGAGACCCGCGAAAAGCGCCTCCCCCTGGCCGAGGAGGACCGGCCGTACCGCCAGGTGCAGCTCATCGACGAGCCGTGCCTGCAGGAACTGCCGCACCGTCGAGGCCCCGCCGCCGATGCGGATGTCCTTCGAACCGGCGGCGGCCTGGGCCCGATCGAGGGCCGCCCGGATGCCGTCGGTGACGAAGTGGAACACCGTGCCGCCCTTCATCGTCAGGGACGGGCGCGGATGGTGGGTGAGGACGAAGGTCGGGACGTGGTACGGCGGTTCCTCTCCCCACCAGCCTTTCCAGGATTCGTCGGGCCAGGGTCCGCGCACCGGGCCGAACATGTTCCGGCCGAGGATCCAGGCTCCCATCCCCGCCATGCTGGCGGCGGCGTAGCGTTCGTCGATCCCCGTCTCGCCCCCGGTCCCGCCGTGCATGATCTGGAAGGTGCGGGTCGGAAAGGCCCATTCCATCAGGGCGGGCCCGCCGACTCCGAGCGGGTTCTCGAGGTCCTGCCGCGGCCCGGCCGCGAACCCGTCGAGGGACACGCCGAAGGCGGCGACGCGGACTTTCGCAGAGGCACTCATTTCTTGTCCTTCTCAGGCGGCGGGGCCGTAGGGAGGGTGAAGACGTCGCCCGCCTTCTTCACCGGCGCTTCGCCTCGCGCGGCGACCTGGTTGCGGCATTCCTCCTGGGTCTTGAACATCCAGGGCTGCCACGTTCCCTGCAGGCGGATGTCGTTCCCCATGAGATCGACGAGCGTCCAGGTGCGCTTGCCGGCCTTCTCCTTCCGGACGACCAGCTTCTCGCAGGCCGCCATGTCGTAGGTCATCTTCGGACCGCCCGGGTAGGCGCTCTTGTGCCGGATGGCCTTGAACGTCGCCGCCACGTAGACCGTCTGTCCATCGGCGGGAGCGAACCCCGTCGCCGCGGAAAGCAACGGGGCTGCGGCGAACAAGGCGGCTGCAACGGCCGCGCCGAGGAGGGCGGCGACCGCTCGCGGATCGTGTCGCACCGCCGTGTCGTCGTTTCGGGCCCGCATTGTTCTCACCCCTCGCTCGCGCATCGGCTCGAAGAAGGTCATCCTAGCGACGGGGCGGCGCCTGCCGCAAGTCCGCCATCGAACGGAAGGTCACGGAGAAGCGCAGTCCCCGATCGCCGAAGCTGTAAGGCCACCCGTAGGAGACCACCCGGCGCTTGCCGGAGAACCCGCGGAATTCGAAGTGCTGCAGCGGGGGTCCCGGAAGAATATCGGCAAGGCGCGCCTCTTCAGCCCGGGACAGAAAACCGGCGAGGTAGACAGACCCCGGAGGTGCCTGCGGAGCCTCGTCGATCCCGGCCAGACGCGGCTGCCGCGCCTCTCGTCGGGGCGGCCGCCGCGCCACGCCGCGTCACCTCCCGCGCGCCGCCCCGACCGCCTGGATGAAGCGGCTCGAGTCGGAGACCCACCCGAAGAGAATCTCGGCCGCCAGCAGGGTCGCCTCGTGATTGCTGCGCGGCAGGCCATCGCCGATCGGCTCGCTCATGCAATCCGTCAGAAGCACCGGAAGGTAGTCGCGGAACATCGCATCGCGCACTGTCGAATCCACGCAGATGCTCGTGGTGCAACCGGTCACGACCAGGTGCCGCACGCCCGCCTGCGCGAGTCGTTCGTCGAGGTCGGTCCGATAGAAGCCGCTGAACCGGGTCTTGTAGAGGACGACGTCCTCGGGTTGCGGCGCCAGCCCGGGAACGATGTCGGTCCCCCAGGTGTCACGGACGAGGGTGCGCTCCTCCCTCCCATCGGGGGTCGCGACTTTCTCGCCGACACCCATCCGGAGATGACGCGTGCGGTTCGGAGCATCCGCCGCACCGAGGTCGGACAGATCCGGGCGGTATCCCATCTTGAGATAGACGATGCGAATGCCGGCCTGGCGGGCGGCGGCCAGGGCCGCCGCCGTCGGCCGCACCGCTCGCTGGATGCCCGAGATGTCGATGCCGGCCCGGTCGAACATGCCGCCCTTCGAGCCGAAGTCGTTCTGCATGTCAATGACGATGACGGCGCAGCGCGCCGGATCGAGGTCGATCGGTTCGGGCCGGGCGTCGAGTCTCACGGTTCTAGTCGGGGATCTCGGCTTCGACCAGCTTCGAAAGGAGCGTCAGCGACTCCTGCCACCCGAGATAGCAGGCCTCGGCGGGGATCGCCGCGGGAACGCCTTCCTGCGTGATGGTCAGCTCGGTGCCGCCCATGACCTTCTTCAGAAGGATGGTCGTGTGCATCTCCCCCGGCAGGTTCGCGTCGTCGAACTTGTCCGTGTAGCGGAGGCGTTCGCCCGGCACCAGCTCGAGGTACTTGCCGCCGAAGGCGTGGCTCTTCCCGGTCGAGAAATTGGTGAACGACATCTTGTAACCGCCACCGACCTTCGCCTCGAGGTGGTGAACCTTCCCGGTGAAGCCGTTCGGTGGCAGCCACTTGGCCATGGCGTCGGCGTCGAGGAACGCCTTGTAGACGCGATCGGCCGGAGCCCTGAGGACGCGGTGGAGTCGGATCGTGTTCGATGTCGGCATCGTGAACCTCTTTCCTGGGGATGAAGGACCACGATCGATCCTACGTCAGGCTTCGAAGCCCGTCACCTCTGGTCCACGCACTGGTTCTGGACGCAGCGGGGGTTCGCCTGGGGCGTGAGCATGCAGTCGGAGAGACTCCCCACCTGCGCCTGCCAGCCGGCATCGTAGGCGTTGAAGTCGGCAATGGCGTCGGAGAGCGCCTTCCCATCCACGTGAACGGTCGAGTAGACGACATACCTCGCCGTTCCGCCGCACGCCTTGATGCCCAATGCAAAGGAGGCGCACTGGGAGTCGTCGGTGCAGGAGAGATCCTGGATGAGGGACATGACCAGGTCGTATTTCATCCTGAGGGTCTCGGCGTCGTAAGTGGGAGTGGCGGTGGGCAAGTCCATCTTCTTCGGCAGCTCCCCGCCGCACGCGAGACAGACGAGGGCTACCGACAGAACGACCAGGGCTGTGCGCATGACTCCGGCTCCTTGCTCCGCACCGGCCGAAAGGCGAGTTGCGTCAGGATAATCCGGCGGGGCTCTCGAAGTCGAGGTGGTAGCCGTCGGGGTCGGTCAGCGTCGTGACCCACATGCGGTTGCCGACGTACGGGGTCGTGGGCGAAAGGCCCCGCGCCGACGCATCCCGGTGCAGCGCCCGGGCGTCGTCACAGATGAAATTGATGGAGACGCCGACGCCGACCTTTCCGTCCGGCACCCAGGAGTCGTGTCCTGCGCGGGGGAACTCCTGGAGCATCAGCGCCGCGCCGCCGCCCTGGAGCCAGCACCAGCGCACGCGGCCGTCCACGACCCACCGGTTGGCCAGCTCGAATCCCAGGCCGTCGACGTAGAAGCGCAGCGAGGACTCCATGCTCGCGACGCGCAGGAACGGCACCACCTGGCGCAGCCGGGGGGCAGGTCCGGTCACCTGGAGGCCCAGCGAAGTCCGGAACGGATCTGTTCGCTGAACGTCGACAGGCCGGTCGCCTCGGTGGCGAACCACAGCTCTCCGGTCATGCGTCCCACCACGTAACGGACGGTCGCGACCGGCTGCCCTCCCGAGAGCGTGTCGGCCCGCTCGCCGAGGAGCAGCCGGACGTGTTGATCGAACAGGCTGCCCATGTCGCAGTCGAGTCCCAGGGCCGTCTTTCTCTGCTCGAGCGGCGACAGCGACAGCCAGCGTGTCAGGTGATCGTGCAGGCGCTCGAGCGTCGACACGGTAACCGCCAGGCCGCGGATCCCGAGGCGGAAGTCGGGCCGCGCCGTCGCGGGCCGGGCCTCGAGCGCGGCGCCGTAGAAGCGGCCGGAGAGCTCGATGTCGCAGAGAATCGAATCCTCGGGCCCCGATCCCTCGAGACCGCGGGCGGTCCAGGTGACGTGCTCGCGCCCCGTGGCGGAAGCGAGCTGCCAGGAAGGAGCGGTTCCGTCAGGCTCCATGGTCACCGTCGGCGGGCGCCGATGGCGATCCGGCCGCCGCCAGCGCGGGCAGGTTCGGCGGATGGCGCGGCCACCGCCGACCCTCCGCGAGGTTCCGGAAGTCGGGCAGGAGCGGCGACGGCAGATCGCCGGGGTCGAACCAGCCGATCTCCGCGACCTCCTTCGTGTCGCCGATCCGGGGATCGCCCGGGCCGGCTTCGCCGCGCATCCAGACGGTGAGGTAGTGTCGCGGCGGGTCTGGAAGGATGTCGCTGCTGATGGCGACGAACTCGACGTGCGTCACGCGGAGGCGCGTCTCCTCCTCGGTCTCGCGCGCGGCGCATTGCTCGGGGAGCTCGCAGAACTCGAGGTGACCTCCCGGCGTGGACCAGAAGCCCTCGTGATTGCGCACGAGCAGAAGCCGTCCGCCGCGCATCACCAGGCAGCCGACGCCGACCCGCGGCATGCGCGGCCGCGCGTCGCGCTGCGGGGCGTGGACCTTGGCGCACATGAACTGAGCCTAGCACCACGCTATGATTTGTCCATGTCGATGCTCTGCGCCATCATGCTGGCCATGACACTCGATGCGCAAGGCCAGACCGGATTCACCCTCCGAAGCGCCGCGTTCGCGGCCAACACCGGGATCCCGCCGGTGCACACGTGCGACGGCGCCGATACTTCGCCCCCGCTCGAATGGACCGGCGCGCCGGCGGGCACCAGGGTCTTCGCCCTCGTGATGCACGACCCCGACGCACCGTCGGGCGATTACCTGCACTGGACGGCCTGGAACATCCCGGCGGGGATGCACGCCCTGCCGGAAGGGATCCCGAACAAGGAGTCGCTCCCCGACGGCACGCGGCAGGGGCGAAACGACTTCGGCAAACCCGGCTACGGCGGCCCGTGCCCGCCGAGCGGCACGCACCACTACGTTTTCGAGTTCTACGCCCTCGACGAGGCGCTCGACCTTCCGCCCGACGCGTCGCGCGAACGGATCGAGAAGGAGATCCACGTGCACCAGATCGCCAGGGCGCAGGTCATCGGGACTTATCAGCGCAGGAAACGCTGAGAGCCGGCGCCGACCCGCAGCGCATAGAAGGCCAGCGGGTTGAGACCGATCGACACGAGCGCCCCCGCCACGACGAGGCTGTGGCTCTCGGCGTCCGCCAGCCCGAGCGTGACCGCCAGCCCCGAGAGGATGAAGGAGAACTCGCCGATCTGGGCCAGCGCGGCGGAGACGGTCAGGCCGGTGCGCAGCGGCCGGCCGAGCGCCAGCACGATCCCCAGCGCCGCGGCCGACTTGCCGACGATGATGATGCCGACGACCGTCAGCACCCGCAGTGGCTCCCGCACCAGGATGGACGGGTCGAAGAGCATGCCGACGGCGACGAAGAACAGGGCGCCGAAGGCTTCCTGCAGCGGCTGCATCTCGTTCGCCGCCCGGTGGCTCAAGTCGGATTCGTGAATCACCACCCCCGCCAGGAAGGCGCCGAGCGCGAACGACACTCCGAACACCGCGGCGGATCCGTAGGCGACGCCGACCGACAGCGCGATGACCGCGAGCGTGAACAGCTCCCGCGACCCGGTCTTCTCGACCCGCTCGAGGATCCAGGGGAAGAGCCGCGCCCCGAGGAGCAGGACCAGGATCGCGAAGGCGGCCACTTTTCCCAGGGTCAGACCCACGGCCGTCCACAGATCGGCCGCCGCGACCGGGTGCTCGCCCCCCGCCGCGCCGAGCGATCCGGCGAGCGCCGGCAGGAGCACCAGGGCGAGGACCATCGCCAGGTCCTCGACGACCAGCCAGCCGACGGCGATGCGACCGTCCTGCGTCTCCAGCAGGCCGCGATCCTGCAGCGCACGGAGCAGCACCACGGTGCTGGCCACCGACAGGGCCAGGCCGAACACCAGGCCCGATCCCGGCGACCATCCCCACAGGATGGCGACCCCCGTCCCGAGGGCGGTCGCCACGGCGATCTGGCCGAGGGCGCCCGGGATGGCGACCGCGCGGGCGGACCAGAGATCGCGGATGGAGAAATGCATCCCGACCGCGAACATCAGCAGGATGACGCCGATCTCGGCGAGCTGCGGCGCGAGCCGGGCGTCGGCCACGAAGCCGGGCGTGAACGGGCCGACGGCGATCCCGGCGAACAGGTAGCCGACGAGCGGCGGCAGCCGCAGCCGCACGGCGACGTAGCCGCCCAGGAAGGCGAAGGCCAGCCCGACGGCGATGGTGGCGATCAGCGAGCTGTCGTGGTGCATCCCGCCGCCGCGGCTCCTTCGTACGTGTAGGTCAAGGGGCGCGGCCCCTTGAGGTACAGGTTCCGCATCTGCTCGATCCGGAATCCCGCCGTCGTGATCAGGTGGTCGATCGCGCGGTCGAGATGGCAGCCTCCGCCGATCCTCCGCCAGATCGGGTTGAGGCGACGCTGCCAGGCCAGCACGTTCGGGTCGGGAGACGCGCCGTGCTCGACGAACAGCAGCCGGCCGCCCGGCTTCAGGACGCGCCGCATCTCGTGCAGCGCCCGCAGCGGGTCCGGGATGCTGCAGAGCGCCCAGGTCACGACGACACTGTCGACGCTGGCGTCCGCCAGGGAAAGCTGCTCGGCCGACTCGCAGGTCAGCTCGACGGGAAACGGCAGCCGCCCGATCTTCTTCCGGGCCATCGCGAGCATCTCCGGCGAGGCGTCGACGCCGTGGAGACGCGTCACGGCCGCGGTGTAATAAGGAAGGTTCAGCCCCGATCCGATGCCGATCTCGAGGACCGCCCCGGTCGCCCTCGGGATGAGCGCCTCCCGGCGCTCCGAAGCCGCCTTGTCCTTCATGGCGCAATCGAGAATCCAGGGGAGGATGAACCGGCCGTAGAAGCCCATGGGACATCCTACCCTCAGGACGTCGCCATCACTCCGGTGGCAGCGAGCCGATGCCGGGCCCGAAGACGAACACGAAGATCAACAGCGCGATCGCCGCCGTGGCAATCCAGGCCGTGCTGCGCGGCAGGCCGAGCGGCGGCTCGGGTGTCGCGCTCGCCGGGGGCCGCGGGATCGGCGGATACCACGCGAGCAGCGACGTGCCGCCGAACGACGCCGCGACGGCGGAGATCAGCACGATCTTCAGGCCGAGAGGATTCAGGATCCCGGCCAGGCACAGCGTGACCCCTCCGGCCAGGTAGGGAATGAGCGACAACGTGCGCGCGCGCCGCTCGCGCACCGCCGCGTTGCGTCCGAGCCAGGGATCGAGCGGCGGCATCAGGAGCCGCGGGGCGACCACGAAGTAGAGGACGGCGCCCGCGACGACCTCGGCGACCCGCCAGAGCCCGATGTGCGGGACATCGTGGATGACGCGGTACCAGTCGCCGATGCCGCCGATGCCCGAGAAGAGCAGGTAGCCGAACGCGGTCAGGAGGTTCACGGCCGCGAACAGCCACAGGAAATAACGACTCGGCAGCGATCGCACCCGCGGCATCAGCGCCAGGAGCGGCAACCCGACGAGGAGGTTGACGAGGCTCCCGGCCGCGGAGATGAGGCGCTGCCCGGTCTCCGACACGGTCGTCTCGTCGTAGTTGAAGAAGATGGCGTTGAGCATGGTCGGCCGCGCCCCGAGCAGCAGCGCCGCGCCGCCGTGCCCGAGCCCCTCGTGCACCATGTTGGCGGAGGCGTAGGCGACGACCGCGATGGCGACCACGGTCGGCAGATCGATCTCCGCCGGGCGGATTTCGCTCATGGCGCCTTCTCCACCCAGCGCAGCAGCGGGTCGAGCCATTCCGGATGGACGCGGTAGAACGTCCCATGCTTGTCGCCGACGTGGACTTCGATCTCCTGGCGCTGGCCGGCCGAAGCGCCGGCTTTCGCGAACAGGCCCGAGCACGAGCGGCCGATATCGTCGTTCGCCTCGTAGAGTGAAAGGATGCGCCCTTCGACCTTCAGGTCGAGGCCGGTGAAGTCGCCACTGCCGCAAGCGGCCAGGAAGACGAAGTTCACACGCGACTCCTTGAGCAGGTGCGACGTCCGGATGGCGATGCTGCCCCCCTTCGAGAACCCGGCGACGGTGATGTGCTCCGGCGGCACGCCCGCCTGCTCGAGAGCGTGCACTTGATCGACGACGTGCGCCGCGAAGCGATCCACGTCGGTCTGCTCCGGCCGCTGTTCGCTGATGACCACCGCGCCGCGGCTCGCGAGCGCCTCCAGGATCCCGTCGTACTCGTAAACGCCCAGGGTCGGACTCGTGGGCCGGCGCCCCTGTTCTTCGACGATGCGGCCGTGCAGGAAGATGAGAAAGCGGGCGCTCTGGTCGGGTGCTTTGGGGACCTGGTCGAGGATCGACCCGGCCTTGGCCGCGAGAGCCCATCCGATGGCCAGCGCCGCGATCGCCAGGCACGAGGCGCGCCGGAGCCCGTGGAGCGCCGCGCGCCCGTTTCCGAGCGTCTGGTGTGCCGTCATGCGGGCTTCTCCGCGAGGTAGGCGTAGCGCGACAGGCGGCGCTCGGCCGACAGGCGATGGACGCACATCAGGAAGCGCTGCAGCCCGGCGAAGTTCGCCTCCCCCTCGCGCTGCACCAGGGCGTCGCGGTGCTCTTCGCGCGCGTCGTGCCAGCGCCGGGCGATGGCCTCGGCCCCCGCCGTGACGTCCTCCACCGACAGCAGCGTGAACCCGGCGCGGGCGATGAGGCGCTGGTTCTCGCTCGGGGGCGCGAAGACGTACAGGCCGATCGACGAGCGGGTCGCCACCTCCTCGTGCGAGACGAGCCCGGTCACGACCAGGGCGTCGCTGAAGAGCAGGCGCCCTCCGGGCCGCAGCACGCGATGGATCTCGCGCAGGACCTCCAGCCGGCCGGGGAGATGGCACATCGCGTCGTTCGACAGGACGGCGTCGAAGGCGGCCGCCTCGAACGGCAGCGGCCGGCTCGCATCGGCGGCACGAAACGTGACCCGGTCCGCCAGCCCGCGCCCGGCCGCCAGCCGCGCCCCGTTGCGGATGCCGTTCTCGTTGATGTCGATCCCGGTGACCCGGCAGCCGCGCGCGGCCGCGAGATGGACCGCCGGTCCTCCGGACCCGCTGCCGATCTCGAGCACGCGGCTGGAGGTCTCCACCCGCGCCTGGTCGGCGAAGTGCAGCCACTCCTCCGACGTGATCCAGCTGCTCTGGCCGATGTCCTCGCCGAAGGCCCGCCGGCGGACGTCCGCCTCGGCGCGGCTGCCGAAATCGGAGTAGACGTTGTTGTAGAGGTCGAGCGAGTCCGACATCCGGCGGAGGCTAGCACGGACCGGGACTGGTCAGGCGATCGCCCGGGCGCCGGATCGCCGTCGGGAGCGGCGCGCTCCTCGGGCCGGCGACGCAACCGGCTCGAACCGCGCCGTGAAATGCGGCAGGTAGGGCGGACAGTAAGTCATCTTCATGCCGCGCAGGCGCGGGGCGCGCGCGACGACGTCTTCGGCGATTTCGAGGATGCGGTCGACGTGGCTCTGCGTGTACACGCGGCGGGGGACCGCCAGCCGCACCAGCTCGAGCGAAGCCGGCCGGAACGACCCGCCGGCGGCGCGCTTGCCGAACATGACGCTGCCGATCTCGCACGACCGGATGCCGCCGGCGAGGTACAGCTCGCAGGCCAGCGCCTGCCCCGGGAACTGCTCCGATGGGATCTGCGGCAGCAGCCGCCGCGCGTCGATGAACACCGCGTGCCCTCCCGGCGGCTGCACCGTCGGGATGCCGATGCGGTTCAGCCCTTCCGCCAGATAGCGCACGCTCGCCAGCCGGTACTCGAGGTAGTTCTCATCCAGCACCTCGCGCAACCCGACCGCCATCGCCTCGAGGTCGCGCGCCGCGCAGCCGCCGTAGGTGGGAAAGCCCTCGGTCAGGATCAGGATGTTGCGCGCCTCGGCCGCGAGCCGATCGTCGTTGAGCGCGAGGATGCCTCCCATGTTCACCAGCGCGTCCTTCTTGCCGCTGATGATGCAGCCGTCGGCGAGCCGGAAGATCTCGCGGGCGATCTCGGACACCGTCCGGCGCTGCTGGCCGCGCTCGCGCAGCTTGATGAAGTAAGCGTTCTCCGCGAACCGGCAGGCGTCGAGGATGAACGGGATGCCGTGGCGGCGCAGGATGCGCGACACGGCGCGGAGGTTCTCCAGGCTCGCCGGCTGGCCGCCCCCGGTGTTGTTGGTGATCGTCTGCATCCCGAACGGGATGCGCCTGCGGTTCTTCCGGCAAAACGCCTCCAGGCGCCCGAGATCGATGTTCCCCTTGAACGGGTCGGGAGAAGCGGGGTCGAGCGCCTCCGGCACCACCAGGTCGACCGCCGTGCCGCGGTCGAACTCGATGTTGGCGCGGGTGGTGTCGAAGTGGTTGTTGCTCGGCACCATCATCCCGGGCCGGATGGCAATCTGGAAGAAGATGCGCTCGGCCGCGCGTCCCTGGTGCGTCGGGATGATGTGCCGGTAGCCGGTCAGGTCGCGCACCGCCGCCTCGAAGCGGTGGAACGAGCGCGAGCCGGCGTACGACTCGTCCGCCGTCATCATCGCCCCCCACTGCGCCGCGCTCATGGCGGTCGCCCCCGAATCGGTCAGGAGATCGAAGGTGACCCGCTCCGCCGGCAGGGCGAAGAGGTTGTAGTGCGCGGCGCGCAGGTCCCGCTCGCGCTGGCGCCGGTCGGACAGCGTGATCGGCTCGACGACCTTGATCCGGAACGGCTCGATGATGACCGGCATGGGCGCACCTCCCCGCAGGGGTGTTGTGCCGCAAGCGGGCGCGGCGCGCAAGGGTGTCGGGGCGCGCGGGATGATCCGGATCAGGAAATGTCGGGGTCGGGAACCGGCGGACGGCCTGGATGCCGCCTACGAAGCCGTCTTCCGGCAGGCTTCGTAGGTGACGTCGCGGAAGTCGCGCGGGGCGCACTCGCGGCGCAGCATCCGGTCGATGCGATCGACGCGCTCGCGGTTCCGGTCGGGGTGCGCGGCCACGTTGAACTGGTCGGGGCCGATCAGCATGGCGACCAGGCTGGTGAATTGGTCCTTCGTCAGGGCGGAGAACTCCTTGCCGAAATAAGCGCGGGCGGCCGCGGGGAAGCCGATCACTTCGCGGCCGTCGTGAACCCCGAAGTAGGCCAGGTTGAGGAAGAGCTCGAGCTGGTTCATCTTGTCCACCCGCCGGTCGAGGACGAGCGCGATCATGCTCTGCTCGAACTTCCGGTAGTGGAAGGTCCCCGGCGTGAAGCCGTCGTAGAAGAGGACCTTCACCAGCCCCTGCGTGATCGTCGTCCACCCCGACCCCGGAGTCGTGACATCGATCCCGTGGTGCGAATAGAAGCCGGGGTCCTCGACCGCCAGCAGGATCGCCTGGCGCTCCGTCGAGACATCCGACAGGCGAAGCGTCAGCCGTCCTGGAGCGGTCGCCTGCGTCAGCACGCGGGGGACGTCGAGCCAGGCCTTGACCGCGACCGAAAGGAGCCAGCCGAAGAAAAGGACGACGAAGAGCAGGAGGGCAGAGGCGACAGGGTGGCGACGGAAGAAGTGGAACATGGCTGGAGACGAGATTATTTCCAGAGCGTCGCGTAGAGGACGTCGACCTGAACGGTTGTCGCGACGGAGGACCGGATCGGCGCGAGGACGTCCTCCCGCACCCGATCCCATTCGGACGCGGACAGCTGGTCGACGATGCCGCGATAGCCCGTTCCCAGGATCAGGGCGAGCACGTCGTCGTCGGTGGGAAGCGGATGGGAGCCCGGCTCCAGGACGATCTCCGGAGCGGGAAGGCCTGCCTCATCGAACAGGCGCCGGAGCAGATCCGGCTCCCCGAGCCGGTCCCACGCATTGAACGACTTGAAGAGCTCCGGCCGGACGCGGCGGACCGCCTCCCAGAACGACGAGTTGACCGGCTCGAACACTCCCGCGCCCCAGGTGGTCACCGCGATGCGGCCGCCGGGACGCGCATACGACCACATCGTGCGCAGCGCCTGCGCCAGGTCGGGCACGAAGAAGATCCCGAAGACGCAGACGACGGCGTCGAAGGCTTCCTTCGCGTCATCCAGCGCCAGGATGTCCGCGTTCCGGAACTCCGTGTTGGTGAGGCCGAGCCGCCGGGCCTTCGCGCTCGCTAGCTCGAGGAGCCCGGGTGCCAGATCGACTCCGAGGACGCGTCCGGCCGGTCCGGCCGCGACGGCCGCCGGCAGCGCCGAGGCGCCCGAGCCGCAGCAGAGGTCGAGCACGTTCGCTCCCGGCCGCACGCCGAGCCGCTCGACCGTCCGCCGACCGAAGCGGTCCCAGAACGAGTTGCCCGCGTGGTCGTAGTAGTCCGCCGCGCTGTGGTAGGCGGCGGAGACCCGTGCCTTCACGTCGTCGGGAGTCTTCACCTGAACGGCGCCGCCTCGGGGAGCGCGCGGAGCAGCGCCTCCTCCGCTTCGGGGCGATCGGCGAGCAATTCGAAGTCGGAGAACTCGAAACCGGGGGCGACGGTGCAGCCGGCCAGCGTGTAGTCGCCGAGCGATCGGGCCGCCTGCCAGAAGCCGGCCGGAACACAGTGAACCGGAGCCTGCTCTGTGTCCGGTTGCAGGGGCCCGAGTCGCCGGCGCTCGAGATGGAATTCATCCGGCGACACCAGCAGCAGCTCCAGCGGGGCTCCTTCGTAGTGATGCCAGATCTCATCCGAGCGGACCCGGTGCCAGCGACTGCGGGCTCCGGCGGGCAGCAGGAAATAGATCGAGGTCAGCGCGGCCCGCGCCCCCCGGCCGTCCGCGGGCGCGACGACGTCCGGGCTGCGCCAGATCTCGCGGTAATGGCCGCCCTCGGGATGGGGTGCGAGCTGCAGGTTGCGGATCAACTCGGCGACACGGTCCATGGCTATTCGATCTCGAAGGTCTTCACCATGCCGGCGTCGGCGTGGATGGTGTGGTGCTCGCCGGATCGCGCGTCCTGGCCTTCGAGCGGGATGGCGCAGTGCAGGACATAGCGGCCCGGCGAGAAGGTCTTGCGGATCCAGACGACGCGGTGCGTGTCATGGCTGTCGAGGATGCCGCCGAGCGCGACGGCGGGAGCCGGGCTTTTCATTTCATCGACCTTGTACCAGTGCCGGACGTCGGCGGCGCTTTTCCCGGGGTGCAGCCGGAAGATGTCCGCCTCGTGGAGCGACGGCCCGGCGGCCTCGATCCGGATCACCTGCACCCCCTTCCGGATGGGCCGATCCAGCTCGAACTGGAAATCGGTCAGCCGCAGGGTGACGTCTTCCTTCGGCGGCGGATCGTCCTTGGCACTGGTCGCGTTCACTCGGAGCGGGCGAATCGACGAGCGCGAGTCATCCCAGCAGATGAGAACGTACTCGCCGGCGTCGAGATGCACCCACAGGTCGGTTCCCTCACCGGGGGAAGTGAGCCCGACCCCGGAATAGTCGAGCGCGCCTTTCGGGAACAGGACGTCGTTCTTCACCTGCGCGGCATAGTCATCGGCGCTCATGCCCTCCGCCAGCTTCACGAACATCACTTCGTGAACCTTCGTGCCGTGGTTTTCGAACACCACGTGCCGCATGCCGGCGGGGATCGTCTCCGGCGCGTCGAACCCTTTGTCGGTCGCGATGATGCGCACAGGAGCGGCAATCGCGAGCGCGGGGAACAGCAGCATCGCGGCGAGCAGCAGCGGCAGGGGACGCATCAGAAGCGACCGCCGATGAACACGCCGCCACTGTACAGCAGGCTGTCCGTGGTGATCGCGTCCTCGCGCAGGGAGGTGTTGCCCGCCTCGGCGCTGAAGCCGGCGGCCGGCAGGAAGGCGCGGATCCGCTCGCTCATCCCGACGCGGGCTTCCAGTCCTGGCGCAGGAGGCTGTAGAGGTCGAAGTCGTGCGGCTCGCCGCGGCAGATGCGGAAGCTGCGCAGGCGGCCTTCGCGCACGAAGCGGTGGCGCTCCAGCAGGCGCTCCGACCGCGCGTTGTCGGCGCGGACGAAGGCGTGCACGCGATCGACGAGGTCCTGCCGGAAGATCCAGTCGAGGACCGCGGTCACGGCCTGGCTCATCAGGCCCGTGCCCCACTGGGGCCGCGCCAAGTCGTAGGCCAGCTCGGCCCAGCGGTGCGGCGGGGACCAGTCGACGAAGCCGCAGGTGCCGATGAGCCGATCGTCGTGCGCGAGCGCCAGTCCCCACTTCGAGAGGTCGCCCGCCGCCCAGCGGGACTCGGCGCGGTCGATCATTCCTTCGACCATCGGCATCGTGATGAGCGGATAGCTGGTCAGCTCAGTGACGTCAGGGTCGCTCAGGTAGTCGTGGAACGCCTGCGCGTCGGCGGCGCGCAGCGGACGCAGTCGCGCACCCTTCAGCTCGATCGTCGGCGGCTGCTGAGGTGTCTCGCCGGCGACGGACCGGCACTCAGACATGGACGGCCTGCCGCTCAGTCATGCACGGCCTGCACCTTGCGCACCGCCACGTTCTCCGGCATGTGCAGGAGACTGCCGTGCAGGTTGCGCCCCTCGACGATCAGGCACCAGACGCCATGGGCCCGCGGCGTGGTGAACTCCCCGCGCCAGCAGCCGTCCGGCTCGCTGGACACGAACTCGAGCTCGCCCATGGGCAGCCTCTTGCCATCGACGATCTTGTCGGCCGCGAGGATCACGGCGTTCGGCTTCTCCGCGCGCCGCACCTCGTAGATGACTGTCTCGTCGTTGCACGCCGGCGCGAGGGTCCGGTTGACGCAGGTGGATGTGCCGCGCCAGGTGCCGAGGAACGCCTTCATGTCACCATTCCCGGCCGCCGTCGCGCCGCCGGCCAGGAGGAGGAGCACGGCCGCGCCCAGCCCGAACGCAGCGAAACGGATCATCGGCCAGCCTTCCGGGCGAGGATCGCCAGGCGGTCTTCCATTTCCGGGTCGTCGTGCTGGGCGAAGGGACGGGTGATGCTGTCGAAGCCGGCCGACTCGAGGCGCGCCAGGATCTCCCGGACCGGCTGGCCCCATTCGGTGATGGTTTCGCACGCCCGCTCGAAGAGTCCCGTGCCGGGCCGCTCCGCGAACGAGGTCACCTTCACCGTCGAGCGGCGCGCCGCCGGCTCGTAGACCATCGCGGCGATCAGCATGCGGCCGTCCCGCTCCTCGGCGACGAACTTGTCGAGCCGCTGCAGCCCGCGGCAGGTCATCACGTCGAAGAAGAGCCAGCCGCCGGCGCCCAGGTGGGCGCCGAGCCGGGCGAACGCCTGCTCCCAGAGGTCGAGGTGTTCGAGGTGGTTGAGGATGTCGGCCACGCAGGTGACCAGGCCGAAGGGCGCTTCCCCGGGCGCACGCTCGAGCGTGGTGATGTCCCCGACCTGCCACGAGACCTTCCGGGCCGCATCCTTCTTCCGGGCCACGGCCATCATGGCCTCGGAGAGATCCACACCGACGACCTGGTGGCCGCGCTCGGCCAGATCGAGCGCCAGCGTCCCCGTGCCGCACCCCGCGTCGAGGACGCGGCAACCGGAGAGCCCCTTCTCGTCGACGAGCCGGATGAGGCGGGCGCCGTACGTCGAGGCATACCAGTCCCAGCCGTGCAGATCGTAGTGACGGGCGAACCCCTCGTAGGCGTCGTGGCGCGGCTTCATGGCGGCCCGATTCTAGCCCGAGTGTCGCGGCGCCCCGGCGGGGTCGGGCCATGGAGCTGGACCAGGAACTCCGAGGCGTAGCGCCCCGACGCATCGCCCACCCAGAGGCCCTCGGGCGAAGGCAGCATCTCGGTGAACGTCAGCGCCGGCCCGCTCCCGCCGCCCCGCGACGACGGTCGATCTCCGCGCGGCGCCGCCGCCCGGTGGACGAGGTCGGCCAGCACGGGGGATTGCAGGTCCACATAGAACGGCTTCGGTTCGACGCTGGTGTGGACGAAGACGTGCCGCGGCATCCGATGGCGGAGGCGCACCCGGGCCAGCGCGGCGAATGCCGCCGGCTCGGACGCGGAGGGGTCGCGCAGCTCCGGCGGCAGCGCTCCGGCCGGCAGCAGCCAGCGGCGACGGAACAGGACGGTGCGGCCCCAGGTGAACCGGGGCCACGCGACGATCCCCTCCGCTTCGAATCCGGGGAAGTACGTCAGCGGCTGGAACCCCTGCTGACCGATCGACACGAGAAACGAGACGAATCCTTCCGGACTGATGCCGCTGCCGATGACCGGGATCACCTCCACTCCGCGCGGCAGCCAGCGCAGGACGAACCGCTTCGTGCCCGAGTCGTAACGCACGGTGAGCTCGCGGAGGGGGATGACCTGGGCGCCGGCGCCGGCGGTCTCTCCCGGCAGCTCGATCTCGTACGGGAAGAGGGAGGGCCGCAGCCCGGCGTTGGCGGTGCGGCCCCAGTGCATATAGGTGACCTCCGCCAGGATCGCGCCCTGCCGCTCGAGCCGGCTCCAGCCCCGCTTCACGTCCCGCGCGACGGGGCTAACGCCGGCGCCGGAGTGGAGGTGATCGAGCCGCGCCGCGGCCAGCCCCGATCCGGTGAAGAGAGCGTTGAGTGCGATGCGGCCCCGCGGGTCGGTGACGCTCTGCGCGTCCGGTGCTTCCACCTGGAAGAGCACGCCGCAGAACCAGGGAGGCGCCGGGCCGGCCTCCAGCCCGGACCAATCCTCCTCGGTCAGCGCCACTTCGTCCTTCCCCTCGGCCTCCGCCTGGCGCGCAAGACGTGCGAAGGCGTCCCGGGCGCGAAGGAAAGCGGCCTGCGCCGTCGCGTGCGCCGCGCCGGCCGCGGCCTCGTCGGGTCCGGGGAAGGCGGCCGGGCGAAGCAGCGTCTCCGGCTCGAAGAGTCCGTGGTAGAGGTCGAGCAGCGGCACGTTCCGGTCCGCGGGGTGCGCCGCGAGGAAACGCTTCGCGTACCCGACGCGTAGGGCCGCTTCGGGATAGAGGGACGCGAACAGGCGCGCGTATCGATCCACCGCCTCGCGCACCTCGGCCAGGACCGAGCGGGGGAGCGCGACCTGCAGGCCCGAGGCCGCGTCGAGCCGGACGATCTCGTCCTCCTTCAGCGCGCGGACATGCGGCAGGCTCTGCAGGCGCCGCCCGATGTCGTCCAGTCTCGCGATGCGCTCGTCGGGGACCAGAGCAGGAAGCGCTTCGACCTGGCGCTCGATCTCCTCGGCTTCCGGGAGCCACGCGGGGGCGCATCCCGCGTCGCGGCAGGCCCGGGCCAGTGCCTGCAGCGGGCGCCGGCTGTTGTATGGGAGATCCACTTCCCACGAAAGGATTCCGGCCTCCACCAGGCCTTCGAGGAAGCGCGCCAGCTCCGCGGCATCGGCTCCGGTGCGCTGCTCCACGGCGCGCAGAACCTCGGCGGCGCCGCGCGCGGGCGACGTCTCCTCCAGGAACAAGCGCAGCACCGGGAGATCCTTGACGCGGGAGAGGACCTCGTCATCGGTGAGGCGCCGCAGGAGCGCCGGTCGCCAGTAGGTCCAGCCTCCTTCCGTTTCCCGCAGCGTCGGATTGGGCCGGAGCCTCGCCGCGGCGCGCGCCCCCGGCTCCGCGCCGAGACAGGAGGTCACCTTCCGCGCCTCGAACACGTTGAGCAGGATGTCGACGCGCACGGGGTGGTTCCGTCCGCCGACCTGCGCCGGGCCCTCGGCGACCTGCGCCAGCGCCGTGGCGCAGAAGATCGAGTTCGGGCTGGTCTTGGCCGCGCCGCGCGCGGCGTAGGAGGCGAGCTTGGAGGCGACATGGCGATCCTCGCGTTCCCAGTGATCCGGATCGAGCGACCCGAGAGCCGCGCCAGCTTGGAAGAGCGCCCGGCTGGCCAGCCGGATCCCCTCGCGGAAGCGCGCCGTTCCGGCCAGCTCGACAAGCGCTTCGCGAGCGGCGCGCAGGTCGGCGCGGAAGGCGTCCTCGAAGCCGGCTCGCAGCCTTCGCAGTCGCCTGACACGCTCGGGCTGCCGGGCGAGGGAATCCCGCAGCCCCGGCTCGAGCGCCGGCCCCGCCTCATCGAGTTGCGCAGCCTGGAGCGGCCGCCCGTTGTGCAGGTCCCGCCGCAGCCCCACGATCGCGAGGCGGCGCCGGTGGCGCTCCGGGTCGCCGGAGCCGGGCGGGCCGGCGGCGCGATGGAGCGCCTCGCCGAGCGCCGCGACCTCCGCCGCGCACGCTTCCTCCAGTTGAAGCAGTTCGCGCAGCGGCTCGAGCGAAGCGCCAGCGCGCAGGCCTTCCAGCGACGCGAAGGGAAACGCGGCCACCCGGAGGAGAAGGAGCGGGTCCGCCTCCGAGTCCAGCCGGTCTCGCTCAGGCGTCTCGGGCTCCGGGCCGGACATCTCAGGCGCCGGTCCGGGGATGGTCCTCGGAGAAGCGGTGCATGAAGAAGCGGAGGATGGACTCGGCGGCCGGGTCGATGCCGAGACGGTTGCACTGCATGTGGGCGTAGGACCAGGCGAGGGAGACGAGGTCCTTGCGGATGCGGCCGGCGCGATGCGCCTCGAGCAGGCGGCCGGCCACGGGACGAAGCGAGTCCTGAAGACGCTGCGCGATCGCCGCCGCCTCGGCGCCGCCGTAGAGCGCGACGGGATCGCGCGAGGTCTCACCGAGGAACAGCTCCTCGAACCCGGGCGCGAGCGAGCGGTAGCGGTCCTCGAGCGCGCGCCGCTCCTCCTCGCGCCAGGTGCCTTTTTCGATGGCCCACTCGTAACCCATGCGATAGAAGGCCTCGCGCTGGGCCCGGTCCAGCTCCAGCAGATCCAGGAACCCCTCCGTCGCCACCAGCGTGAACTCACGGCGCGACTTCGTCAGGAGGCCGCGGCGCTCGACATCCATGAGGTCCAGGCACGCGAGGCTGTCGTGCCGGAAGAGCTGCTCCGCCAGCGCCATCCCTTCCTCGCCGCCGTAGCGCTCGTACTCCCGCTCGTACTCGGCGAACTCGGCGCCCTCGATCAGGCCGCGCTCGCGCAGGGCAGGCAGCCGTTCCTCCACCAGCCGGCGCGCCTCGCCGTCCACCCACTCGGGACGGCCGAGCACGCGGAAGCGCACCTGCCAGCGCGGCAGGTCGTAGCGCGCGAAAAACCAGGAATCGAGCGCGGCGTTGTCGCCGATCTCCAGGGCGATCGGCCGCACCAGGGTGTGGAGGATCTCGTCGTGAGTCTCGCGTGGGGCGTGGAGGAGCGTGTACAGGCAGCGCTGAGGCGTCATGCGGGCGAGTTCGCCGGGCCGGGAGGCGCCGGCGGGGAAGGGGCCGGAGGTGGCATGGAGTCGCTCCATGCCACCCCCTTCAGGCGTGCCCCTCAGTCGGCGGTCGGACGCGGCGCGGCCGCGACCGGGCAGGTGCAGAGCGGGTGCGTGCTCGAGCTGCTGCAGCCCGGCTTCGTCCGGGACTCGACCACTTCGACTTCCAGGTTCAGGGCGACGGGAGGTTTCGCGGTCTCTGCCATGGCTCTCCTCCTTCTGGACAGGGGTGAACCCGCTCCAGATACCAGCACCGGCCGCGCGGTGTCAAGCGAACGCTTCCCACAGCAGCAGGCGTCCGACCTCCGCGAGTGCGCGACTGGAGAAGAGCGTGCTTCCGTACCAGCGCACCGATGCGCACCGTCAGACGGTTCACGGCTGCCCGCCCCTGGCCATGGTCTTCAGAGCGTGAACCGTTTGCCGACGGCCAGCGGCACGAGCGTGCCGTCGCCGAAGGCGGCGTTGAGAGCGGCCGTGGCGCGCCAGCCGGTGCAGTGACCGGCGGCGATGACGCCCAGGCTGAAGCCGCGCAGGGCTTCGACGGTCTCCAGAATGATCGCCTCGTTCGGTCCCGCGAGATGCAGCCCGCCGACGACGGCGTGCAGCGGAGCGCCGCCGAAGACCGTCCGGGCGTGCGTGAGAACGTTGACGACGCCGGCGTGCGAGCAGGCGGTGAACACGACGACGCCTTTCCCCGCGACGTTCACGGCGACGAAGCGCTCGTCCATGATGAGCTCGTCCGGCTCCCAGCCGGTGCCGTCGAGCGTCCTGCGATGCTGCCCCTTGAGGCCGCGCTCGAATTTCGTCACGCGCGGGATTTCGCCGCTGACGTATGCCAGGCCCTCGAGCGCGAGCTGCGGCTCGGTCGTGTTGACGACCCGCGCGCCGTGAGCGCCCAGGGCCGCGACGCCCGGGACATCCTCCATGAGCCGCATCGAGTCGGTGCCGAAGCTCAGCGCGCGCGAGCGGAACATGCCGGGGTGCACGTAGAAGGGGACCTCGGCGCCGCCGTTGCGATCCCGGATCAACTGGAGCGCGCGCAGCATGCCGCCGGCGTGGTCCCAGTGCCCGTGCGACAGCACGATGGCCTCGACCGGGCCGAGATCGACGCCGAGCCGCGACACGTTCTGCTCGAAGGTGCGGTCCTCGGGACCGGCATCGAACAGCAGCGTGCGCGTCCGGCCGCCCTGCCGCACCGTCACGAGGCACGAGAGGCCGTGGGCGGCGCAGCAGAGGCACGCCCCCGCGAGCACGAAACCGGCGCGCCGTCGACGCGCCAGTCCGGCGAACTCGGTTTCCACGAACTTGGGGCCGGACGACAGGCTGTCGGTGACGTTGTCCACGAGCACGGTGAACTCGAGACTGTCGACCGGCTGAGAAGCGCTCATGGGACCGACAGGATACCTTCGATGCCTCTGCTGCTGGGCCCGCGAGCCACGGTCAGCCCAGGGTGAGCACGGCGGCGCCTGACTTCACAAGGGCGTCCGCGCCCGGCAGAATCGGCTGCGATCCCGACTTGCCGACCGCCAGGCTCGCGATCCGGCGATTGATGCGCCGGGAGATCCGCGCGATTTCACGGAAATCCCAGGAATCGATGGCGGGAAGGTCCGAGACGCGCGCCCGCGCGCGCGCCCCCCTTTCGGAGAGGTGATTCGTGAGCGACGGGGGAAGCCTGCCGTCTTGGAGGCTTCTAAAATCCAGGGAGATCAGGTATCCGCCGATCGTCTCGCGCCACGAGTGCCCGGTGACGGGATCGAGAGCGAAGCGCTCGATGGTGAACGGCCCTTTCATCGAAGGCGAATAGAGCTCCAGTCCGAAGACATCGCCTCGTCGCTCGAATTCGTTGCGCACCTGCACGGGATTCCAGTAACTGCGAAGTGGCTCTTCAGGCACGGAGTAGCTCTCGAAGACGCGGCAGTCCTCGAAGGCGATTTCCAGGACGGGAAGGAGATCTTCCGCGGCGGCGTAGAAGCCGAGTCGCGGCATGGCCTACGGCCTGAGGTGCTCGTGGATGTCCTCGCCGAACCCCGCCTCCACGGCGGGGGTGAGCGGCGTCATGACATCGCCACCAGCGGGTTCATGGCGTCGCCGCGCGTGTTATTCGCCTTCGGGCGGCTGCCACAGCTCGACCTTGTTGCCTTCGGGGTCCATGACCCAGCCGAACCTGCCGTACTCGGACTCGTCGGTCTTGTCGAGCACCTGGCAGCCCTCCTTGCGGAGCGCGGCGAGGAGCCCGTGCAGGTCGGCGACGCGGTAATTGACCATGAAAGGAGCCTGGCTCGGCGCGAAGTTCTGGCCGTTGCCCACGCACCACGCCGTCGTGCCGTTCACGGGAGCGCCGGCCGCGTCGACCCAGCGGAAGGCCGCGCCGCCCCACGACTGGACGTCGATGCCGAGATGGGTCTTGTACCAGGCGCCCAGCGCCACGGGGTCCTTCGCACGAAAGAAGATTCCGCCGATGCCTGTGACTCGCTTCATGGTGACTCCAAGAAGAGGATTCAGCGGGCGATGGTACTGCAGCCCGGCTCGGGGCGGGCACGGGGTTTGGGCGGGAGGGATTCGCGCGCGTCGACAACGGCCGTCCCGGCTATCCGCCCGAGCAGCGGACCCTGGCGCCCGTCGCGCCGAGGCGGCGCGCGAAGCCCGCGCCGTCCCCCAGAAGACGTTCTAGGCCCGCTCGACCGCGGCCTTGATGTCCTCGAGGTCCTGCAGGGCGGCCTTCCGCACCATGCCCTTGAAGAAGAGGCGCATCGGGATCGACATCAGGCTGGCGCCGAAGCCCTGGGGCTCGGAAGCGTGTGAGCCGGTCAAGGTCAGGCCGCCGCCGGCGTCCGAGATTCGCATGGTGGTCAGGAACACGAAGCCGCCATCTTCGGCGCGCGTTTCGTAGAACTCGTTGTCGACGGCCTTCGTGATCCACTTCTCCACCGTCGCCGGCTTGCCGAACAACAGGCGCGTCTCCTTCCATTTCAAGCCGACGAGTCCGTGCGCCGGCTTCGCGACGATTTCGATCTTCTGGATCCCCTTGATGGCGGCCGGGGCATTCGCGATGTCGGTGATCGCGGCCCAGAGCGCCGTCCGGGATCCCTTGATGGGCACCTGCGCCTCGACGATCATTCCGCCCCCTTCTCGTAGATGTCGCGGTCGAGCACGGCACACAAGCCTTTCCCGTGTTTCACCCTGGCACGACCGACCAGGCCCTCCGGCGGAAACTTGAAGGTCACGAGGAGGGTCTCGTTCTCGTCCTGGACGATGTTCATGAACTCGAATGCCTCCGCCCGCTTGGGGTCATCGCTCTTCACGATCTGCACCCGGAAGGGAACGTCCAGGTCGATTTCCTTGGCGGCCAGGTGCCGGTCGGACACCAGGAGCGGTTGCCGGGAAGGCTGGTCCGTGTGGAGACGTTGAAAAACCGCCGGGTCGAGAAGGACGGCATGCACGCACGCCGGAGGGACCCGCAGCTCAGAAGATCCCGCGGAGAGAGCCGGCGCAGCGGACAGCGCCGCAGCGGTCGCGAACAGGACAGTCCGTCTCAGCATCCGCCGGGCTCAGCCTTCGGATTTCTCCGGCGACAGAGACGCGCCGCAGTGGTAGCAGTACGCGAGAGGCTCCTCGTCTTCGCCTGGTTCCAGCACCTCTCTGCACTGGGGGCAGGCCGAGGGTTGCCACGCCGGAGCCGTCAGCTCGGGCGGCGCCTCGCCCGCGTCCAGTCCGGCCTCCGCCTTCAGCTCGCCAATGAGCTCGCTCGCCCGCGCGTGATCCCCCTCCTCGACCATGACGACGAGCCGCCCGCTCCTGGGATCGAAACTGCCCCCGCTGCGCCGCGGGCCGCCATCGTCCAGGAGGAAGCGCACTCCCGCTTCATCCAGGATCGCCTTCACCCGCGGGAGCCACGACGGGTCGGCGATCGGAATGAGCGGAACCAGCCGAAGCTCCTCTTCGGGGCCGCCCCATTCCGGCTCGACGGAGACGAGCGCCGTGCCGCAGAAAGGACACTCGGTCTTTCCTTCCACGAACTCGGCGGGAGTTCCCCTTTCCGCCGCGTCAGGACATTCCTGGTTCGGGCACCACATGAGAGCCTGTCTCCTTGATGTGTGGGTCGAGTCAGGCCGGCCGGTCGCCGGGATTGACTTCCCAGAACGAGCTGCCCGAGTGAGAGCGGTCGACGAAGAAGTGGCGGAGTACACGTACGGACTCGCTCAGCCCGGGCTGGGCGCGCTTCACGAAACCTCGAAGCGCGCGGATGATCGCCTGGTTCTTCGGACGCTGCGCCTGCAGGTATTCATCGAAGTCGGCGTACCCCTTCATTTTCGCCATCGTGGGATGTCTCTTATCCCGCTCGACGTTCAGAGTCAACGGGTGAGGTGTTAACTTGTGTCGATGGCGACCTCCCTCGAGGCGACACAACGTCGACTGAACGTCGGCATCGTCATCGCGACGCTGTTGACCCTTGCCGCGGTGATCGTGGACCTGGCGATCGGGGGCCGTCCCGACCCGCCGGAGCTGCGCGCCGCGGCGACGATGCTCGATGGCGCCTGGCGATTCCATCCCGGCGACGATCCGCGCTGGGCGAATCCCGGGACAGACGACAGCGAGTGGGGCACGATCGACCTGACCGCCTCGCCGGGCAGCCATGACGGCGACGTGGGGCTGCCCGACTATGTCGGCGGGTGGATGGCGCACGGTCTTCCGGGCTTGACCGGCTACGCGTGGTACCGGCGCGCCGTGAATGTGCCGGCCGGACAGGCGTCGTGGGACATCCTCGGGCCGACGCTCGTCGAGGACGGCTACGAGCTCTACTGGAACGGCAAGCTCTTGGGCGGGTCGGGGAGTCTCGGGTCCAACCCGCGTGTCGTCGGGACACGGCCGCTGCGGTTCGCCCTGCCGGACGATGCGGCCGGAACCAGCGGCGTCCTCGCCGTCCGAGCCTTCATGCGTCCTACGTCGGCGCCCGGCGCGGACAGCGGCGGCATGCACAGCGCGCCCATCCTGGCTCCGCGACCGATTGGCCGGGCGCTCCACCGCGTGCAATGGCAACGGACCGTCGCCGGTTACATCGTCGATGTGATCGAGCCGATCGGCATGGTGGGCCTCATGGGCCTGGCGCTCCTGTGCCTGCCGCGCAGCAGCCGCAAGGGGTTCCTGCTCTTCGCCGGCATCGGGCTGGCGCTCATGGCGGCGAGGCGTCTCAACAACGCGATCGTCGCCTGGACCGACCTGCAGGATCTCGCGACCTATACGTGGCTGGCGTCGGTGATGTGGGTGCCGGCGGTCGCCGCCTGGGCGCTCGCCTGGAACCGGTGGTGCCTGCCTCCCTGGCGGAGCCTCGATGTGGCGGCCTTGGTGCTGGCGGCCGCCGGGATCGTCGGCGCCCTGGTCCCTTCGGTGCTGGCGACCCGCGCCAGCCGGTACGGGTCGATCGCCCTGTTCGTCGTCATCGGCGCGCGCATCGCCGCCGGCGGACCCGTGCGGCTCCTGGCGCTGGGCACGCTGGCCACGATCGTGGCCGGGCTCTTCGGCGGTGAGCTGCTCGATCGGATCGGCGTGCCGGGCATCTGGTTTCCCTTCGGCATCGGCGTGTCGCGGACGCAGTACGTCTACGCGCTCGTCCTCCCGCTCCTGGCCTTCCTGATCGTGCGCACCCCGCGCCCAGCCCCGACGGCGTCCCCCTCCTGATCTTCGGCGTTCCGGCGTAGAGTTGCGGTTCTGCGCAGGCAGAACGAGGAGGAGGGGGCATGCGAGGTCAGTGGGCGAGGGTGTGCGGACTCGGGCTGGTCGTGGTGGTTTTCGGGATGCTCGCGACGGGTGAGGCGGCGGCGCCGGAGCAGGCGCTCTGGATCCGCAACCCCGCGATCTCCCCGGACGGCCGCACGATCGCCTTCAGCTATCGCGGCGATCTCTGGACCGTCCCGGCGACCGGCGGGACCGCGACGGCCCTCACGGTGCACCCGGCCTACGACGGGTTCCCCATCTGGTCGCCGGACGGCACGCGCCTGGCATTCGCCTCCGACCGCTACGGCAACTTCGACATCTTCACGATGCCGGCAGGCGGCGGTGACGCCACCCGGCTGACCGTGCACTCGTCGGACGATATTCCGTACTCCTTCACCTCCGACGGCGCCGCCGTGCTGTTCGGTTCGGCGCGCCTCGACAGCGTCACGAACGTCCAGTTCCCGACCGGCGCCCAGCCCGAGCTGTACAAGGTCGCGCTGACGGGCGGGGCGCAGACCCAGGTCCTGAGCACGCCGGCGATCGACGCGGTGTTCGACCGGGCCGGGAAGCGCCTCGCGTACTCCGACCAGAAGGGCTACGAGATGGAGTGGCGCAAGCACGACAACTCGTCCTTCGCGCGCGACGTCTGGATCTGGGACGTGACGCAGAACACCCACTCCCGCCTGACCGGCTTCGGGTTCGACGATCGCCAGCCGGTCTGGGCTCCCGGCGAGACCGCGCTCTTCTACCTGTCGGAGCGCACCGGCTCGTTCAACGTCTGGCGCCTGGACCTCGCCGACGCCGCCCACCCGGCGCAGGTGACCGATCACAAGGGCCAGCCGGTGCGCTTCCTGAGCGCCTCGAGCGGGGGCGACCTCTGCTACACCTGGGACGGCGCGATCTGGGTGCGACCGGCGGGAGCGGCGGCGAGTCGCCGCCTCGAGGTCACGTTCACGACCGATCAGCGCCAGAACCAGGTCAACCGCATCGACGTCGGCGACCAGGTGACCGAGTTCGCCCTGTCGCCGGACGGCAAGGAGATCGCCTTCATCGCGCGCGGCGAGGTCTTCGCCGCCTCGGTCGACCACGGCACGACGCGCCGGATCACCACCACGCGCGAGCAGGAGCGCTCGGTTTCGTTCTCGCCGGATGGCAAGAGCCTCCTGTACGCCTCCGAGCGCGACGGCTCGTGGAACCTCTACCGCACCGACCGGACCGACGACAACGAGCCGGCCTTCTTCAACGCCAGCGCGCTCAAGGAGAGCGCCGTCCTGGCGACACCCGCCGAGGAGTTCCAGCCGCGCTTCTCCCCCGACGGGAAGGAGGTCGCCTACCTCGAAAACCGCACCACGCTCAAGGTCCTGAACCTCGCGACAGGCAAGACGCGCACCGTCCTGGCGGGGGACCTCAACTACTCCTACAGCGACGGCGACCAGTGGTACGAGTGGTCGCCCGACGGGCGCACGCTCGCCGTGCAGTTCCTCAGCCCGACGCGCTGGTCGAACGAGGTCGGCCTCGTGCCGGCGAGCGGCGAAGGCGCGCTCTTCAACCTCACCCGCAGCGGCTACGAGGACGAATCGCAGCACTGGGCCGGCAAGGGGGAGATCCTGATCTGGAGGACCGACCGGCACGGCTCCCGGTCGCAGTCGGGCTCGCCGCGCGAGCAGGACGTCTTCGCGGCCTTCCTGACCCGCAAGGCCTGGGACCGGTACCGGCTCGACGAGGCGTCCTACGACCAGCTGGAAGAGCGCGAGAAGGAGGCGGAGAAAGCCAAGGAGAAGGACAAGGAGAAAGACAAGGGCAGGGACAAGCAGAAGGAGAAGGACTCCAAAGGCCCGAAGCTCGCCGACCCGGTCACCTTCGATCTCGAGGACATCGAGGACCGCATCGTGCGGCTGTCGATGCACTCCGCCGACCTCGCCGCCGCCGACCTGACGCCCGATCGCGAGACGCTGGTCTACCTGGCGAAGTTCGAGAAGGGGTACAACCTCTGGACCTACGTGCCGCGCAAGAAGGAAGTCAAGATGATCGCCAAGCTCGACGCCGAGCGCACCGCCGACTTCCGCCTCGACAAGGAAGGGAAGAAGGCGGTCGTCCTCGCCGACGACAAGCTCATGACGGTCGACCTGGACGGCGGCAAGACGACGCCGATCAAGTTGTCGGCGAAGATGGATCTCGACGCCGCGGGAGAGCGCTCGCACCTCTTCGAGCACATCTGGAGGCAGACGCGGGAGAAGTTCTACGTCGCGACCATGCACGGGGTCGATTGGCCGGCTCTCAAGGTGACCTACGCGCGCTTCCTGCCGTCGATCGACAACGATCGGGATTTCGCCGACCTGATCTCGGAGATGCAGGGCGAGCTGAACGCCTCGCACACCGGCGGCCGCTTCCGCCCGACGCGACCTGATGCCGACGCCACCGCGGCGCTGGGGATCTTCCCCGACCCGGCGTACACGGGGGCCGGCGTGCGCATCCTCGAAGTCGTCGACGGCTCACCTCTGCAGCAGGACGGCACGCGCATCCATGGCGGCACCGTGATCGAGTCGATGGATGGCCATCCGATCGCCGCCGGCGCCGACTGGTACGGCCTGCTCAACCAGAAGGCCGGTCTGCCCGTGCGCCTGGCGCTCCTCGACCCCGTGAAGGGGGCCCGCTGGGAGGAGACCGTCAAGCCGATCACCTGGCCGGAGCAGCAGCGGCTCCTGTACGAGCGCTGGGTGCGCTCGCGCCGCGCCGCGGTCGCGCGCCTGTCGGGCGGACGACTCGGCTACGCCCACATCCGGGGCATGAACGATGGCGCCTACCGCGAGATCTACGAGGAGATTTTCGGCCGCGAGGTGGACAAGGAGGGCATCGTCCTCGACACCCGCTTCAACGGCGGTGGCAACCTGGTCGAGCCGCTCACCGTGTTCCTGTCCGGCTCGGTCTACTACCGCGCCGTGCCGCGCGGCCGGCAGATCGGCGTCGAGCCCGGCCAGCGCTGGACCAAGCCCTCGATCGTGGTGATGAACGAGGGGAACTACTCCGACGCGCACTGCTTTCCGACCGCCTACAAGGCGCTCAACATCGGCGACACCGTCGGCATGCAGGTCCCCGGCACCTGCACCTCCGTCTGGTGGGAGCGCCTGCAGAACCGCGACCTCGTCTTCGGCATCCCCGAGGTCGGCTACCTCGATGGCAAGGGCAAGCTGACCGAGAACCAGCATCTCGATCCCGACTACGTGGTGGACAACGACCCCGCCTTCGAAGCCGCCGGCCGCGACCAGCAGCTCGAGAAGGCGGTCGAGGTCCTGCTCGCGAAGCTGCCGCCGAGCGCGACCGGGGGAGCGGCCTCGAAGCCCTAGCTGTGGTTAAGGACCCGCTGATCGCTCCGGGGCCGCTGACACTCCGACCGCTGCCAGAAAGATCAGAAATGCCCGCATGACATGCATGGTGGGAAGCCAGGACCTCACTTCTTCGCGGGGAGGCTGTTCCAGATATCACGGTGCAGTTTCCAGGAGCCATCGGGCTGCCGCTTCCAGACCACGACATACTTGGCCGCCGCCTTCGTCGGCTCCTTCCCCGCGGGCTGAATCGTCAGGGTCACCTTCCCTGCTTCGTAGGCGACGTCACCACTCCGACCCACGTCATCCGTCGTCAGCAGCGCGCTCTGAACCCCGCTCTGCCTCGTCGCCTTCCAGAACTCTCCAATGGCTTCGTTGCCGCGGATCATCTCACTGTCCGGGGGAAACACGATCGCGTCGGACGTATACATCGCGGCCAGGGCCTTGCCGTCGCCGCGTGCGAAAGCCTCGCTGAACTTGGCGTTCGCCGCCTCGATGGCGGCTTGCGCTTCACGCACGCCCTCGTCCTTGCCTTCCGAGCCTGCGTAAGCACTCGACAAGATCGCGGCGATCAACGCGCCAAGGACAGCCCCTCTTCTCGACATCATGCGCACCTCCGTTGAACGACATTGAGCGGTAGTTATACGCCGGGTGGCTATGGCCTACAAAGCCTTTGCCCACATGAACCGCACCAACGCCATGCCGAACGCAAAACCCGAACCCGCCATGAAGCTGCTGAGCCATGTGTGCGCACCACGCCCGCGACCACGCAGTCGACCAACGGCGGACATGACAAAGCCCGCGGTGAGGGGCGTCACCAGGAGGTTAGCTCAAGCAGCGCTGCGATGCGCTCACCTCGACCTGACGCTGCCGCCAAGCTGCGGCGCGCGAATGCCGCGACGCGCCAGCCCCGGACCTCCCGCGCGCCGCCAGCTTCAGCGGGTTGTCAGGCAGCCGGCTGATGCCTCAGCCGCCTCGATGACGGCCTCGATTTGCCAGCCGTCAACGCGATCGCTACGGGGCGGTCATCGGTGAATAGTGATTGGCCACCAGCTGCCAACGTCCTTCCTTCAGGACCCACACGCGCGTGAAGCGATTGTCGCGCGGAACGTCTTTACCTTTGTCTCGTCCGATCATCGTCGAGCGGCCGGTTTCCACGGCGGTGTTGTCATAGATCCGCACGCGAACGTCAGCGGTGGTGATCGATTGGTACGTCAGCTCGTGCGATGTGAAGTCGGCGATGACCTGTGCCTTGTTCCGCACGACGCCGGTTGGGCCGATGCCGATAAAGTCGTCTGCGTAGATCCGCTGAAGCGCGTTCGCATCGGCGCTGATCTGCGCGTGAATCCGCTGCTCGTCCTGTTGACGAACAGCCTGCTCCGCGTTTGCGGTGTCGGACGTCTGTCCGCTCGGTTTCTGCGCGACGGCAGCAGAGGCTGTCCACAGTACGATTGCAGCGACGATGGACACTCGTTTCATGGAGCGCTCCTTGTCGAGAACGATGGCCGCAAGAAACCGTGAATGATCAAGGTCAGAAACCGCGCCGTCGGCTTAACGCATGCATCAGCGGCGGCCGGCCACCCGATCGGCCCATCCGACACCTCCCTCAGTTAGGTGGAAGTGTCTACTTTATCGAGGGAAGATCCACCGTCAGCTTGATGCGGTAGTTAGCCAGCGTCACTGTTGCGCGCAACTCTTGAGTTGCTGCTTGATCATCTTCGGATCGACTTTAAACGCATGCGCCTTTTCAAGATCCGCGGCTGCTTCGGCACACTTTCCCTGTTTCACCCGAACCTGTCCACGGCGATACCAGGACCGGCCGTCCTTGGCGTCGCTCGCAATGAGCTGATCAAGGATTTCAACCGACTCGTCGAACTTGCCCTCGTCCATGAGATCGGTCGCCGTCCAGTAGAGCGCATCGCGATGACTGGGTCTCAACTCAAGCACGTGGCCCAGGGACTGCCGCGAATCGGCGAATCGTCCGAGGTCGCGCTCTACGATACCGAGCGAGTACCAATTCTCGGGCTCTTCCGGATAGCGTTCGATGGCTACGTTGAAGAGGGCCCTCGCCAGGACAAAGCGCTCCTCTTTTCTCGCATCGTCAGCTACATTCCAATAGAGGAGAGAAATCTTGTCTGGCGTGCGCGTGCCTCTCGTCTCGGTTTCGGCGATGACGATGAGACGGCACGGAATGCTTCCCTTCTTCGCCGCCGCAGCAGCATCGTCGAGATCGCCAGGACACAGCGGATGGAGAGTTGCTCGAGCGGCAGAGAGATCGCGCGTGCGGAGTTGCTCCGCTGCGTTAAGGAGAAGAGCCTCGTCGGCTCCCTGGGACTTGCTAGCCCCGGCGCCAGTGGCGACGAGACACGCCATGACGATAATTGCCCGAGCGTGGAGGTGCGGCGATAGCCCTTGTGCATGCATATTTATTCACCGGCTCCCTCTGAAGTCTGGCTAACGCATGCATCAGCGGCGGCCGGCCAGCACCGTCGTAGGAATTACCCCGGTCACCCGGCCCGCCGTCCGCTGAATGCAGTAGTTAGACGGCACCCGGTAGACCGCGTCACCCGAATCATGATGGGGCTACTGGTGCGAAGGATTCAAGATGCTGATGAAGCTCTCGGAATACGGTGCCGTTGGGCAGAAAGATGTCTTGTATTTCGAGCTTGGAGTCGCTTGTTCGAACGCACAGGATGTTGGTTGGTCCAGCGCGAACAACCCATACACGTTGAATATCACGAAGCACGATGCGCTTGGTGCGTAAGCGTAGAGGGCCCGATGGAACGCTGATCGTCTCGTCGTCAAGAACTAGATACCGCTTCCAGAGCAGGCGTCGCAGAGTGAGAACTAGCCAACCGCCCGCACCGATGTACGCGCAGTACAAGTGAAACCGTGACCAGGCCGGGGCCGTAAGAATAATCATCAGACCACAGGGAAGGGCTATGAGCGAAAGCACAACGAGCGCTCGCACGTTAGGATCGTATGGAATCGTACGAGTCATCATCCGCGCCTATGACCGTCTAACGCATGCATCAGCGGCGGCGGGCCAACGCCGCCCTAGAAACTACCCCGGCCAACCGGCCCGCCGTCCGCTGCATGCAGTAGTTGGGCGCCGGGTGACTATGGCTCATTTCGGTTGACCC
>Ga0134121_10000132_pt1 | contig 86203 bp, 89 predicted proteins | sample KB301_FD_96463 | JGI IMG/M metagenome (GOLD analysis project Ga0134121, IMG submission 96463) | Terrestrial soil microbial communities without Nitrogen fertilizer from Kellogg Biological Station, Michigan, USA - KB3-0-1 | ecosystem: Environmental > Terrestrial > Soil > Unclassified ...
CTTCCCTTCGGGCCGAAGGGGGCATTAGCGTGAAGCTTCATCCGGTGTCCTCCTTGTTGCTGGGTGGCTCGACACCCCCAGCCTTCAAGGAGGCCCGGATGAACAACGTGGTTAGGAACTACATCTAGGCGGCGGGGCGGGGGCGTCTCCCGCCCTGACAAGAGGCGCGCTAATTAGCGCGCCTCTTTGAGTATCCGCCAGTTCGGGAGACGCCCCCGACTCGCCGCCGCAAGCGGAATTTCTGCTCGAAGAAGTTGCGGATTCGGTGCGTTGTGCGCGCCACGTGTGCGTCGGGGCATGGCAGGGTCGTCGTATGGTGGTTGCCCAGATCGGACCGTTTACTGCATTGCTGGAGAGTGCCGCGGCTGCCGTTGGCGCCGGGGCCGTTCTCGGAAGCGTCTATTCGGGACTTCGAGGCATATTGAGACGGGAAGCGGTGCGGGAGATCGAGCGAGGGGCGCTTTCCGGAGGCTATTTTGGCGGCGCTATAGGCGCTGCGCTGGCTGTCGCCGACATTCTCGTGCGCTATGGTTTGCCGAAATGAGTTGTCTGAGGAGCAATTGATGTTGAGCAGGCAGGATCTCCGCAACGCGAACATCGGCATTCTGGTGGGGACGCTCATTGCTGTCGTGGGGGCGGTGGTCTTCAGAAACTCGGGCGAAGACGCGTTGGAACTCGTGGGCTTGACAGCCCTGGTGGGAGCCTTCGCGGTTTACACGATCCTCGACGAACTGACGAAGCGCAAGAAGACGAGAGGCCCTCAGTAGGCCGCGATTGCGCCGGCGATGCGGTCCTGTTCGCGGTGGGCGAGGCCGAGGTCGCGGACGCCGTTCATCAGGATCGAGAAGATCATCGTCTTGCCGTCGCGGTTGAAGCAGTAGCCGGAGAGGTTGCTGACGCCGGTCAGCGTGCCGGTCTTCGTGCGGCAACGGCCGTAGGCGGCGGTTCCGTGCATGCGATCGGCGACTGTGCCCTCCTTGCCGGCGAGGGCCATGTCCTGGATCAGTTCTTCGCCGGCGAAGGTGCTCCGCATCGACCGTAGGAGGTGGACGACCTCAGCCGGTGAGGCGCTGTTGGAGCGGGTCAGCCCGGAGCCGTCGACGGCATGCACCCCGGAGTCGTGTCCGCGAGCGAAGGCCGAAACCACTTCGGCCCCCTTTGCGGTCGTCCCGCCCCCGCCGAAGCGCGCGCCGAGCAGCTTGATCAGGGTCTCGGCGAAGAAGTTGTCCGAGTAGACGTCGGTGAGGTCGACGAGCCGCGTGAGCAGCGGCGAGCGAATCACCGCAACCTGCCCGGCGTCGTGGGGCGCCTTGCCGAGCGCGACGCGGGGCTTGAGTCGCACGCTGCGCTTGCGAAGGATGCCGCCGAGCGTCGAGGCGGCCAGCTTCGCCGGGTCGGAGGCGAAGCCGTTCAGGCCGGGTCCTCGGTAGCCGGCGTCGAAGGCCAAGCCGGAGAGCGGCCCGATGTAGGGGCTGGTCGCATAGCCCGAATCGGCGACGCCTCGCAGCCGGTCGAAGATCGTGTCGTCCGCGTAGAGGCGGCCGGTCACTGCCCGGATCCCTGCCGCCTTGATCCGAGTCACGAAGGCGGGGAGGGGGGTCCCCACCCCCGCCTGGTAGCGGTCGTAGAAGGAGGGCGTGCCCAGCGCTGGGTCGCCTCCGCCGACCAGGTAGAGGTTGCCGTGCAGGGTGCCGTCGGCGTCGAGCTCACCGCTGCTGAGGACGCGGGTTGGAATCCGCGATCTTGGACCCAGGCGCGCCAGCGCCGTGGCGGTCGTGAACAGCTTCATGTTCGAGGCCAGCGAGCGGCGGCGTCCTGCCGCCCGTGCGCAAACGGTTGCACCGGTGTCTGCGTCGAGCACGAGCAGGCCGCTGGCGTTGCCGCCGCCGCGCAGCAGGCGCGAGCGCAGGCCGTCGCAAAAGCCTTCCGAAGGTGCCGCGGGAGCCGGGCTCGAGACAAAAGCGAGCACGAGATGGGCGCAAATCGCGGCAAGACACAGGCGGGTTCGCCTCACTGAGTGAGATAATGCATGTTTATGGGCAAAGTTGTGGATCTCGAGACGCAACCAAGGCGCCGGGGCCGAGGCCGCAAGCGCCCGTCGAAGACCGCGCTCGTCCTCGGCGGCGGTGGCTTCACCGGCGGCGTCTACGAGATCGGCGCCCTGCGCGCGCTCGACCTGCTCGCCGTAAACAGCACGGTCAACAACTTCGACGTCTACGTCGGCACCAGCGCCGGCTCCTTCGTCGCCTCGATGCTGGCAAACGGCGTCACGCCTGACGAAATGATGCAGGTGCTCTACGAGGGGGTTCCCTCGGAGCTAGAGGACCTCGACCTCAACCGGGTCCTGAAGCCGAACTACCTGGGCTTCCTGCAGAAGCTCGCCGTGCTGCCGCTGCGCAGCGCCGAGCTGCTCCTCAACCTGGCGCGGATGGGCGATTTCTCGGCGATCGACGTCGGCGTCGGCCTGGCGGAGAACCTGCCCACCGGGCTCTACTCGGGCTCCGGGATCGCGGACTACGTCGAAGAAGTGCTCACCGAAGGCGGCCGCACCAACGACTTCCGCGTCCTCGACAACGAGCTCTTCCTCACCGCGACGGACCTCGACACCTGTGAGCGAATCGTCTTCGGCGAAGACTCATGGTCGGACGTGCCGATCTCCAAGGCCGTGCAGTGCTCGACGACCCTGCCGATCGTCTACAAGCCGGTCGACCTCAAGGGCCGGCAGCTGGTCGACGGTGGCATTCGCTCGACCACCAACGTCGACGTCGCCGTGGAGCGCGGCGCCAAATTCATCATCGTCGTCAATCCGCTGGTGCCATATGTCAACGACTTCGAGAAACGGATGACGACGGTCTTCGGCAACCGGGTGCGGCGGGTCTCCGACATGGGCCTGCCGGCGATCGCCAACCAAACCTTCCGCCTGATCGCCCACGCCCGCCTGCACGAGGCGGTCAGCCACTGGGAGGAGAAGTACCCGGGCGTCGACATCATCCTGATCGAGCCCGAGCCCAACGACGAGCTGATGTTCGGCACGCCGATCATGGACTACTCGCGGCGCCTGCGAATCGGTCGCCACGGTTTCGAATCGGTGACCGCGACGCTGGCCAAGGACTACGACCGCTACAAGGAGATTGCCGAGCGCCACGGCCTCGAGATCTCCGGCCGCCGGGTCAACCGCGTCGTCGAGAGGGCCGCCGAAGAGGAGCCCGAGCAGGCCTCGGCCTGGCGCCGCGTCCTCGGCCAGACCACCTCGGTCCTCCTCCGTCAGTCCGGCGAGGCGTCTTAGCTCGGCACTTACTCGCGTCTCAAGCAGACGAAGCTGCCCCAGGTGCGGTGAGCTTTGAGCTGGTCGCGGGCTTGGGACGGCGCAGGTCCCGTCCGCCGGAATGTCGCCGTCAGGCGGCCTATGCAATCCGGTTTGGGGCGCGGCGTCAGCCGCGCACCTCATTCGGCGCTAAGCGAGCTTGCTCGCGTGCGCCATCAATTCCGCCGGACGGGACCTGCCCCGCCCTCAACCAGCGTAGAGCGCCTCGATCTCGTGCTCGTGCTTCGCGGCGACCACCGCGCGCTTGACCTTCATCGTTGGGGTCAGCTCGCCGCTTTCCTGCGAGAGGTCGTGGGGGAGGATGGCGATCTTCTTCACCTGCTCGACGCGGGCGAACTTCTCGTTGATTTTGGCCACGTGGTCTTCGATCGCCTGGCGGACCTGCTGGTCGGTCGCCAGTTGCGCCGGGTCCTCGGGTAGGCCGTGCTCCTTGGCGTAGGCGGCCGCCTCTTCGGGGTCGAGGGTGACAAGCGCGACGAGGTAGGGCTTGCGATCGCCGACGACGACGCACTGCGAGACCAGCGGGTGCTGCTTGATTTCGTTCTCGAGGTTGGCCGGCGTGATGTTCTTGCCGCCCGCGGTGATGATGATGTCCTTCTTGCGGCCGGTGATCTTGATGAAGCCGTCCTCGTCGACCTCGCCGATGTCGCCTGTGTGCAGCCAGCCGTCGACGATCGTCTCGCGGGTCGCCTCCTCGTTCTTGTAGTAGCCCTGGAAGACGTTCGGGCCCTTGACCAGGATCTCGCCGTCCCCGGCGATCTTCACCTCGCAGCCCGGGAAGGGCTTGCCGATCGTCCCGATCTTGAAGTCGTCGGGCTTGGAGATCGTCGCTGCGGTCGAGGTCTCGGTCATTCCCCAGCCCTCGAGCACGAGGACCCCGGCAGCGTCGAAGAATCGCAGGATGTCCGGGTTGATCGGGGCGGCGCCGGAGACCGCAAGGCGCAGGTTGCCGCCGAAGAGGCCGCGGATCTTCGAGAGCACACGCTTGTCGGCGAAGGCGTACTGGCGGCTGAGCAGGAAGCCCGGCTTGGCGTCCCGGCGTTCGACCGCGCGCATCTTCTCGCCGACCTCGATCGCCCAGTTGAAGATCGCCTTCTTCAGGCCGCCCTCTTTCTCCATTGCGCTGGTAGCCGCGGTGTAGATCTTCTCGAAGATCCGTGGCACGGAGGGGAAGTAGGTCGGTTTCAGCTCGACCAGATTGGGCAGGATCTTCAGCGGGTCGCGCTCCCAGTAGGCGAGAGTCGCACCGAGGTCGAAGCTGCCGAGCTGAATCAGCAGCGCGAAGGAGTGGGCGAGGGGGAGGTAGAGATAGGTGAGGTCTTCGCCCTCGATGACGCTGGTCTCCTGGACCATGTTCAGCATCGCCCGGTAGTTGCCGTGGCTGATGATGCAGCCCTTCGGCGGTCCGGTTGTGCCCGACGTGTAGATGAAGGTGCAGACGTCCTCCGGCGTGACTGATCGCCAGCGCGCCTCCCATTCCTCAGCCGAGCGTCCCGCGCCACGCGCGGCGAGATCTTCGAGGGAGATCGCGTCCTCGCTCGTGCCGGTCATTCGCACGACGTGCTCGAGCAGCGGCAACTGCTCGCGCACGGCGCGGATCTTCTCCATCTGCTCCTCGTCCTCGACGACGACGACCTTGGCGTCGGAGTTCTCCAGCACGTACTGGCACTCCTCGGGCGAGTTGGTCTGGTAGATCGGCACGACAACCGCGCCGGCCGAGAGTGCGGCGAAGTCGGCATAGGTCCACTCGGGCCGCGTGTTGGCCAGGATCGAGACCTTGTCGCCCTTCTCGACCCCGAGGTCGATCAGGCCGAGGGAAAGGGGGCGGACCGTCACCTCGACCTGCTCGAAGCTGCGCCGGATCCACTCCCCGTCCTGCTTGAAGCAGATTGCAGGCGAGCTGCCGTAGAGCCGCGCCGAAAGCGGCAGCAGGTCTGCCAGGGTGGACGAATGCGTTCCCCGCTCCATGCGGGGGGAGTCTAGTTAAGCGTCGTCTGCCGGCGCCGCGCTAGGTGCTGCTGGCCCGCGCTCGGTCGGGGGAGCGTCCGCCGAGGTTGCGAAGGGAGGACTGGAAGAGGGTTTTGTCGATCCGGCCGTGGAAGATCGGTATGCCCATCTGCATGCATCTACCGATCACCTCCTGTCGCTTCATGTGAAGCTCCTCGGCAAGCTCTGACGGGGTGAGGTGATTGGCCACGGCGGACCTCCCTTTGTCGTTGAAACCGGGTAGAGAGAATGTACCTGGGAAGGCTGACGTGTCAACCGCGTTTGGCCGCACTTTGCGCATGGCGGGCGGCGGTCGCGAATCGCGATAATGCGCCGGTGCCCGTTGCCGCCGAGAGATCCGACCCCAAGCCTGCGGCGAAGCCGATCCCGCGCCGCGGCCGGCTCTGGATCGTGCTCGCCCTCGGCGTTGGCCTACTCGCCCTCGGGTATGCCGTGGTCAACATCGCGACGCAGAAAGCGGGCCCGGCCGTGGTCCGCATCGCCGGCATCGGCGAAGCGCAGGAGATCTTTGGCGGCGTCCCCCAGGAAGGCGACCGCCTCGGCTCCTCCGACGCCCCGGTGACGATCCAGGTCTTCAATGACCTGCAGTGCTCGAGCTGCCGCGAGGACTTCCTTTCGACGATTCCGTCGCTCGCCGAAAACTACGCGAGGCCAGGCGACGTGAAGCTCCTCTACCGCCACTACTCGGTCAGCGAAAGCCCCCAGGAGCTCGGCTTCTACGGGGCCGAGGCGGCGGCCGCCCAAGGCTATGGCTGGCAATACACCTATCTCTTCTTCCGCAACCAGGACGAAGCGAAACGCTTCGGCATCGACCAAAACTTCCTCGACTCTGTGGCGGGGGGTATCGAGGAACTGAACGAGCCCGAATGGCTCGACCACCTGGAAAGCGAGGGCCAGTCAGGGGGCCCGATCGACCGCAGGCTCGAAGGCTACGAGCAGCTCGGCGCCGACCTCGGCATCCGCACCCGCCAGGCCGCGATCGTCAGCGGTCCGCACGGCACCCGCACCCTGCAGGACGGCCCCAGCCTCGTCGCGATCGAAGCCGCGATCGAAGCCGTCGAGTAGTCGCTCGCCCCGGTCTGGGATAATCGCCCCCTCTCGGGGCGTGGCGCAGCCTGGTAGCGCGCACCGTTCGGGTCGGTGAGGTCCCCGGTTCAAATCCGGGCGCCCCGATTGGTTAGAGGTCCGCGAAGGGACGCGAACAGGGGCGAAATGCCCGCAGTTTGCGGCCCATCGCGGGACTCGGTTCGGTGGCGGTTCGGGCCTCTTTCATTGGCTGCCCCATTACCGTTCCGTTGCAGCGCGCGCGTGATTTCCTTGGACACGGCGCCTAGCTTGGTCAGGTTCGACACCGGGACTGCCTGCAAAACGGGCGCCGACATTGATCGGGCCACTCAGATCGCTACCGACTGCGGGGAACGTCAGCCGAGCCCGCCAGCGACCGCTGGCAATCTCCGCCGCCGCGGTCTCAATCATCCGCCGCCGGTGTGCGCGAGTACTAATCTTGATGCTCACGAAACCGCGAGCCGGCTCGGCAATCGTGCCTCCAATGACAATCTTCAGCTTCCTGCATTGAGGCTTGAGCAACCCGATCCGCCCTCCTCCGCACGCCGATCGGGCGATCCAAGAGTGGACCCGTCCTATCCGAAGGCGTGAAGGGACTGGCGGAGCCTTCTCGAAACTCGCGGTCACCGCAGTGTCGGCACCGATCGCGATGTGACAGTCGTCGCGACCTCCACAGCCGCCTCCCGACCAGCCGCTGAAGACCGAACCTGGCGCCGGGTTTGCGGCAAGTGAAACCTGCGTTTCGGGCACGAAAAAGTAGGAGCACGCATCGGGGCAATCAACCCCTGACGGCGAGCTCATCACCGATCCAGAACCGGAACCACCGAGCGAAACCTGCAGCGGGACCCCAGGTGGCACCGTGATGTGATGGGAGACCTGCGCCAGCGGTGACCCATTACAGCTAACCGTCTGACCAGTAAAGGTTTGCGTGGTTGAACAGCTTGCGGCGTCGGTGACCGTCAGCGTGACGGCGTAGTCACCGGGCGAGGCATAGACATGATCTGTCGTCGCACTTGAGGTGACTTCAGACTGACCGTCTCCGAAGTTCCAATGGTAGGTGGCAACGGCATCGTCAGGGTCACTTGAAGCCGAGGCATCGAGCGTGGAGGCGTTCCCGGCTGGCAGCGGGGTCATCGAAAATACGGCCAAGGGTCCCTGATTAGGAGTTACAACCACTTGGATTGGTTCGCTGCCGGTAGCGAACGGCGATCCCGCAATGGTGTTAAGGCTTCCGTTGGGACCAATCGAGTATGCCGTCACATTGCTAAGGCCGCTGTTGGTGGTATAGACGCGCTTGCTGTCGGGGGTCACGGCAACGCTGTTTCCCCTCCAGCTTCCAGTCGGAAACGGCGAGCCGGGCACAGGGCTTAGGCCGCCATTGAGGCCGATCGAGTAGCCCCATACGTTGTTGCCCCAGCCGACATGAGCTGCGTAGAGGTGGGCTCCATCGGGAGTGACAGCCAAGCCAAGTGATTGACCTTCGGTAAAAAACGGGGAGTCTGCAATTGGACTCAAGGCCCCGTCGGAACCAATCGAGTACACCCAGATGTTTTCTTCCAACGTGCCGACGTACAGGTACTTCCCGTCCGGGCTCACGGAAACCGGACGCGCCGTTGACCCCGCGTCGAACGGCGATCCGGCAACGGGGCTGAGCCCACCGTCGGATTCAATCGAGAACGCAGTGATGCTGCCGTTCATGTTGGTCACGTAGAGGTGCTCCCCGTTGGGGGTCACCGCCAGGCCGTTAGAGATGACATCGCCGGTTCCGGTCGGAAATGGCGAGCCAGTGACGGGACTGAGGCTGCCATCGGATTCGATCGAGTATGCCGAGACACTGCTCGAGCCCCTGTTGACGACGTACAGATGTTTGCCGTCCGGGCTCGCAGCAACTCCCCAAGGTTCCGCACCGGTGGCAAACGGCGACCCCAAGATAGGGGTGAGACCACCGTTGGCGGCGATCAAATATGCGGAAACATTTTCTGAATTGACATTAGTTACGTATAGGTGCTCGCCATTGGGAGTCACCGCCACTCCAATCGGCCCGTGTTCGGCTGCAAACGGTGAGCCCGCCACGGGGCTGAGACCGCCACCGGAGCTGATCGAGTACGCCGAAACGTTGCCCGAGCTGATATTCGGCACGTAAACGAAGCTCGTCGCCTGGGCCGACGCAGCGAACATAGCTAGGGCCCCCAAGGCGAGAGACAGAACCAACGCTAACGGAGCCGCAAGCGACGCAACGCACGCATAAATGCTCTGCGCCGCTGATCCACTCGCCCTTAGGGCTCGGCGATCATCTCTGTCCAACCACAACTCTGCCATCTGAAAACTCCCTCAAAGAACCCGCTTGTTTAGCATACCGGTGCGGCGTTCCGGGGCCACCGTCACGCCGCCGAGACGAGCGCGATCCGAGTGTCTTCCGGTAGCTGGTCGCGTTAGGCGTTCCGCGGGGCGCTTCCGAGGATGCCGCGCCTCAACCAGATCCGTCTTCCCGGCCCCGCGTGGCGTCTACATGCTGCGCAGCTCATGGTCGGCGCACGACGACGGCATCTGATCGCCACCGTTCTACACCAAGTTCGCAGAACGCCGCACCCTGGCAAACCCGTTGCAGAGCACCCACAATTTCAGCATTCATCTAACCGTTCGCTCCGATTAGAAGCTCCTCATTTGAACCGCCGCCAGAATCAGCGGTGTTTTGCGTGGCGATAGCCGCGGCGCGACTTTCGCTGCCGATCGGGTTGACTGTTGAGCCATGCGCAGAGCGCTGCTCCCGCTGACATGCCTCGTCGCGATGCTGGCCCTGGCGGCGCCCGCGGCGGCGCAGGGCCTCGCGCCGCGGGGTTTCCTCGGCATCTCTCCGCAGCGGCCGATCGGCGCGGGCGACTTCGAGTTGATGCAGTTCGCCGGGATACGGAGCGTGCGCCTGCCGCTGCCCTGGTCGCAGATCGAGCCGCAGCCGGAAGACGCAGACGATCCGCAATGGGCCCCCTTCGACGCCGCGGTCAAGGGTGCGGCCGAGCACGAAATGAGGATCTTCCCCTTCCTCTGCAGCACGCCCTCCTGGGTGGCTCCGTCGCCGACCGCCGAACCGGTGGAAAGCGCCGAACAGCGCCAAGCCTGGCTGCGGTTCCTCCGCGACGCGGTGCGCCGCTATGGCCCCGGCGGGGAATTCTGGAGCGAGAACCCAGACGTTCCCCCGCTGCCGATTCGCCAGTGGGAGATCTGGAACGAGGAGAACATCGTCACCTTCTCCCACCATCCCAGCCCGGAGAGGTTCGCGAAGCTGATCCGCATCTCCGGTCGCCTGCTCCATCACGTCGACTCCGGCGCGCAGGTCATCGTCGGCGGGCTCTTCGGCCGCCCGCTGCAGGTGCCGCCCAACGTCCGCTCGGGCGACTTCCTCTCTCGTCTCTACCGGGCGCGGCGCGTGAAGCAGTTCTTCGACGGCATCGCGCTGCACCCGTATGTGGCCCGGGCCGCGGCGATGGGCCCACAGATCCGCAACCTGCGTCGCGTCATGCGTGTGCACAACGACTCCTTCACGCCGCTGTACGTGACCGAGCTCGGCTGGGGATCGGACAGCTTCGAGTCCCGCTGGGAGCGCGGCTGGCTCGGCCAGGCACGCGAGCTCGATCGCGCCTTCGAGATGCTGACTCAGAATCAGGTCCGCTGGCGGATCGGCGGTGTCTGGTGGTTCTCCTGGACCGACGCCAACGGCGCCTGCCAGTTCTGCGACTCCGCGGGTCTGCTTACGCACAATCAGAAAGCGAAGCCTTCCTGGTACGCCTTCAACGCCTGGACCGGGGGCGATGCGGAGACGGTTCCGCGCGCCTCTATCCCAGGGTTTCTAGGCGAGCCTTAAGCCGCGCGTCCAAAAGACGTATGGACTTTTGAACTGTTCGTATATACGTTCGGTTCAGAAGATGGATCTGATCGCGATACTGGTTCTGGCGGTGGCGCTGACCGCCGTCTGCGCCTGGGTCGCCACTCTCTTGATCGACGGCCGCAGGACGCGCCGCCGCTTCGACATCCTCGGACAGGTGGCGGCGGTCTCGGATGGCGCCGGCTCGCTGAACGAAACCTTCGATGCGATCTGCGACATCATCGTGCCGGCCTTCGCGGACATCTGCGCGATCGACGTCGTCGAGGACGGGGCCCAGCGTCGTGTTGCATTGCGGGTCGCCCCCGGGGCTGGGCCGGGCGTCGAGGAGGGTCTGCGCCGTCGCGAGCCCTCCATCCCCGAGCGGATGCTCGAGGGCGTCGATTCGGAAGCCCTGGAGCCCCGTTTCTTCGAACGCCTCTCGGAATCTGACTTGCACGAGTACGCGCGGGACGAAACCGACCTGAACTTCGTGCGAGGCCTCGGCGTGCGTTCTGCCATCACCGTCGGTCTCAAGGCACGTGGCCGGACGATGGGGGCCATGACCGTCAGCGTCGGCTGGTCGGGCCGGCGCTACGGAAAAGACGATGCGCGCTTCGCCCGGGTCCTTGCCGGCCGCGTCGCCCTCGCGCTGGACAACAGCGGCCTCTTCGCCGAGCTCGAGCGGGCCGAAGGGGCGCGTGCGGAGATCGCGGAAACCCTGCAGCACGGCTTGTTGCCGCCGCCGCTGCCGCACATCCCGGGTTGGTCGCTGGCCGCGATGTACAGGCCGGCCGGTGCTGAGAACGAGGTGGGCGGCGACTTCTACGACGCCTTTCGCATCGCGGGTGGCTGGATGGTCGTAATCGGCGACGTCACCGGGCGGGGGGCCGAGGCGGCATCGGTAACTGCCCTGGCTCGGTACACATTGAGGACCGCCGCCGTCCTGACTGACGATCCGCTGGTGGCGCTGGCGACGCTCAATCGAGCCCTGCTCGCACGCCGCGACGCTGCGCTCTGCAGCATCGTCGCCGTCGTGCTCAGCGAGGACCCGGCCGAGCCGGTCAGGGTCGCGGTCGCCGGCCATCTGCCGCCGCTCCTCGTCGACGGCGATGCGGTCGGCGATGCGGTTGCCGCCCATCCTGTCCTAGGCGCCTTCTCCGACGTCGAGTGGGAGATCGGCGAGGTGCGCGTAACGGCCGGGCAGCAACTCGTCCTCATCACTGACGGGGTCATAGACGCGAGCGGCAGCTCTGGGCGCTTCGGCGAAGACCGCTTGCACGAGCGGCTGGCTGGTATCACCGGCCCAGCGCAAGCCGCGCAGCGGATCGAGGGCGCCCTGCACGATTTCACGGCTGGCTCGCTCGATGACGATGCCGCGGTCCTCGCCATCTCGCGAGCCCGTGAAACGAGGGCTGAGCACCGTGAGGAGATGGTCGGTCGTCTGTTCCACGCTTTCAATCAGCGTGACGAGGAGGCGATCGTCGATCTCTGCTCTGAGGAGATGGAGTTCTACACGGTCACCGGCGAGGAAATAGGGCGCGGAGCCCCTTACCGCGGCGTCGAGGGCCTGCGCGAATATCTGGCCGACGTCGAACGGATCTGGGAAGAGCTGCTGATCACCCCGAGCAGGATCGAGCGGCGGGATGACCGACTGCTGGTGCTCGGCAGGGTGTACGTTCGCAGCAGGGAGCTCGGCATCCGTGACATGCCGGCCGCTTGGATATGGCGGCTGCACGGGGGGACATTCGTCCGCGGTGAGGTCTTCGCCGACCCCCAGGCCGCGCTGAGCCGGTTTGCTCAGCCGGGCTCGGGGTAGCGGAAGGGCCAAACCCGGGGCGGTTATGCTCGCAACTCGCGGAAGCTCGACTTCGGCGGAGATCGCAGGTATGGGAAACGGCTCGATGACCAGCGAGAAGCCGAAAGGGCTTCAGATGAAGCTTCCAGCGAAGGCGGAGAACGTGGCCGTCGTTAGGCACGCGCTGGCGGGGCTGGCCGAGCAGGTCGGCATGGACGAGACCAGCGTCGCCGACCTGAAGACGATCGTCACCGAGGCCAGCATGAACGTCGTCGTCCATGCCTACGGCGACGGCGGGGGTCCGCTGCTGGTGGAGGCCGAAGCCGATGCGGAGTGGCTCACGGTTATCGTCAAGGACAGCGGCTCGGGTATCAATCCACGCGCCGACTCCGAGCGCGCGAGCCTCAAACTCGGCCTCTCGCTGATCGCCGCGTTGAGCGCCAGCTTCAGCATCTCCGGTGGCCTCGGGCGCGGCACCGAAGTGATGATGCGGGTGCCGATTCGCAGGGTCGAAAACGGCGACGAGGAGGGCGTGCGCGACCTGAAGCCGACGCAGTTCGAGGGAACGGAGATCTCCGTCGGCAGGTCCGAGCTGCTGGCGCCGGTTTTGGCGCGGCTTGTTGGTGCCCTCGCCGCCCGTCGCGACCTCTCGATCGACCGCGTCTCCGATGCCGTTCTCGTCACCGACGCGATCGCGGACGCAGCTCCCGGTCGCTTCGAGAACGGCTGCGTGCGGCTCGGCCTCGACGAGGGGGACGACTGCGTCGAGCTGAAACTCGGACCGATGGAAGCCGGTGGTGCTGGGGAGATCCGCGCAGAGCTCGACATTCCTGACGTTGGCGGCTCGCTGGAGGCGCTCGTCGACGAGCTCACGGTCCAGAGCGGCAGCGATGGCGAGTACCTCGTGGTGCGCTTCGCCCGCGCGACAGCCGGTTAGTCGCCGTCGAGGCTCCGTTCCTCCTCGATCTGCTCGCGGATGCGAGCCAGCGCCCGGCGCAGAATTCGCGAGACGTGCATCTGGGAGTGGCCGATCCGCTCGGCAATCTGTGACTGGGTCAGGTCCTCGACGAAACGTAGCCGCAGCACGGTTCGCTCCCGCTCCTCGAGGAATGGAAGGGCGGCGTCGAGCGCGATTCGCCCCTCCACCAGCTCGAAGCGCTCGTCCTCCTCGCCGACCCAGTCGGCCGGCGTGGACGCTTCCTCGGAATCCTCGCCTCCCGCGGGGCGGTCGAGCGAGAGAGGCCTGCGGTTGTGGTTCGCCTCGAGCACCTCGAGCACGTCGGTCTGTTCGAGTCCGATCCGCTCGGCGATCTCCCCGACCGAGGGTGAGCGCTGCAACTGCTTGGTCAGCTCGGTGATCGCCTTGTCGACTTCGGCCATCCGATCGTGCAGCCCCCGCGGCACGCGCACGGTCCAGACCCTGTCGCGGAAGTGGCGCTTCAGCTCGCCGAGGATCGTCGGGGAGGCAAAGGCCGTGAAGGGGATGCCGCGCTCGGGGTCGAAGCGATCGACCGCGTTGATCAGGCCCAGGTTGGCGACCTGGAGCAGGTCGTCAAAGGACTCGCTGGCGCCGCGATAGCGCAGCGCCAGGCGCTTGGCAAACGCCATGTTGCGTTCGATCAGCTCTTCGCGCAGGGCTTGATCACGCGTTTTGACGAACTCCTCCCAGAGCCGAGCTTCCTCTACCGACATGCAGTCAGCTTATGTACCCGGCACGCTAGGCTCCGCAACAGACTTCAACCAACCAGTCAGATACACGGAGGAGACGCCAGATGGCTTTTTCGGTCCCCGACCTTCCTTATGCATACGACGCTCTCGAGCCTCATATCGACGAGGCGACGATGCGCGTGCACCACGACAAGCATCATCAGGCCTACGTCGACAAGGCGAACGCGGCGCTGGAGGGGACCGAGTGGGCCGACCGCGACGTCGAGGACGTGCTTCGCAACCTCAGCGCCCTTCCCGGCGACGTGCAGGGTCCCGTCCGCAACAACGCCGGCGGCCACTACAACCACACGCTCTTCTGGCAGATGCTGAGCCCCGATGGCGGCGGCGAGCCAGGCGGCGACCTCGGGACCGCGATCGGCGAGACCTTCGGCTCCCTCGACTCCTTCAAGGAGGAGTTCAAGAACGCCGGCATCGCCCGTTTCGGCTCCGGTTGGGCCTGGCTGGTCAAGGACAGCTCCGGTCTCGCCGTCGTCTCGACACCGAACCAGGACTCGCCGGTCTCCGATGGCAGCGTTCCGCTGCTCGGTTGCGACGTCTGGGAGCACGCCTACTACCTCAAGTACCAGAACCGCCGTCCCGACTACATCGACGCTTTCTGGAACGTCGTCAACTGGGACTACGTCGCGCAGCGGCTGGCCGAGGCCGGCTGAGCTAAGAAGCGACGGCAGGAGCTGTCTTCGCCGGCTGCGCGGCCTTTGGCAGGTCGCGCAGCTCGACGCCGTCCTTGGCCGGGATCAGGCTCATTGCGTGCTCGGCCTTGGCAGTGATCGTCAGGCTGGGGTTGACGCCGGGGTTGGCCGGGATCGCGGCGCCGTCGCAGACGAGCAGGTTCTCGTAGCCGAAGACCCTGTTACCGCTGTCGATGACGCCCGTGTCCGGATTGGCGCCGATGACCGCGCCACCGAGGATGTGCGCGGTCGAGGGGATGTTGCGGATCGACTCGGTGACCGCGCTCTGGGCGATGCCGCCGGTGCGCTTCTCGAACCAGCGGGCCACCTGCTCTGCGGCCGGGATGTAGGTCGGGTTAGGCCGTCCCGGGTCCTGCTCGGTGGTCAGGCGGATGCCGCCGCCGAAGAGCCTGCGCTTGGGCCGGAAGTGCATCGCCGCGTCGACCGTCTGCATTACCAGCAGGATCACCGTGCGGCGCGACCAGCGGTGGGGGAGGAGCATGCGCAGGGTGCGCAGCGGGTGGCGGACCATCGCCGCCAGCCACTTCAGCGGCCGGGTCAGTTTCGTCCCCGGTCCGGTCATCGCCGTGAAGGTTCCGGCCATCGCGTCGCCGCCCTCGCCGTAGGTGACGACCTCGATGTGAGTGTCGGGGTCGGGGTAGATGCTCGAGGTGATCGCCACCGAGCGGCTGAAGTCGCGCGCGTCGTCGGGTGCGGTGACAGCCTGGATCGACTCTGAGTTGGTGCGGACGAGATCGCCGAGGCGGGCCGAGAGCCGCGGCAGGGCACCGCTGTGGCGGCAGTTGGCGAGCAGGTTGTTCGTGCCGAGAGCGCCGGCGGCGACGATCACTCCGCGGGCGGTCTGCCGCCGCGTTCGCCGGCGCAGCCAGGATCCAGAGCGGCGGCTGAGCACCTCATAGCCCTCGGAGCCGTCGGCGGCGCCGAGCGGGCGGATCTCGGTCACCTGCCGTTCGGGCTCGATTGCGACGCCGAGCTTCTCCGCGAACCAAAGGTAATTCTTCATCAGCGTGTTCTTGGCGCCGTGCCGGCAGCCGACCATGCAGCTGCCGCAGCGCATGCAGCCTGTGCGGCGCGGGCCCTCGCCTTCGAAGAAGGGGTCGTCGACCTCGACGCCGGGCTTGTCGAAGAAGACGCCGACGCGGGTGTTGGTGAAGGTCTCGCCGACGCCGATCTCCTCGCCGTATTCCTGCAGCAGCTTGTCGGCCGGGCCGATCCCCTCGTACTCGACGACGCCGAGCATTCGCTCGGCCGTCTGGTAGTGGGGCGCCAGCTCGCCCTCCCAATCGCCGAGCCCGCTCCACTGTGGGTCGTGGAAGAAGGCGGGTCGTGCCCGGTAGAGCGTGTTGGCGTAGCCGAGGCTGCCGCCGCCGACGCCGCAGCCGGAGACGACGAAGACGTCCTTGAAGAAGGTCATCCGCAGGACGCCGCGCATGCCGAGCTTCGGCATCCAGAAGTAGCGCCGCGGGTGGCGCACAGTCGACTCGGCGAAATCCTCGTCGGCGAAGCGGCTGCCGCACTCGAGCACGCCGACGCTGTAGCCCTTTTCGGCCAAGCGCAGCGCCGAAACCGAACCGCCGAAGCCTGACCCGACTACGAGCCAGTCGAAATCGTGGTTCAAGCCTCGCCCGGCTCCAGCGGGCGGAAGTCGCTCGTTCGCGCGCCGCAGACAGGACAGAACCAGTCCCTCGGGATGTCCTCGAAAGAGGTACCCGGTGGAATGCCGCCGTCGGGATCGCCGACCGCGGGGTCGTAGATGAACCCGCAGCTTTCGCAGATCCAGAGGGTCGCCTCGGTCGCGGTGGTCATGGGGAAAGCTTAGGGCTCAGGCTTTGCCGAAGTCGACCGCGACCGGTTCGCGCTGGGCGGCGTCTTCGATCTCGAAGTACTCGCGTGCTGTGAAGCCGCCCTGGTTGGCGATTATCGAACCGGGGAACTGTTCGATCGAGGTGTTGTAGGACTGCACGTTGGAGTTGTAGATCCGACGCGAGGCCTGGATCTCGTCCTCCAGCTCGGAGAGGTTGCGGCTCAGCTGTTGGAAGTTCTCGGTCGCCCGCAGGGTCGGGTAGTTCTCGGCGACCGCACGCAGGTCGGTGAGGGCGCCGGTCAGCTTGTCCTCTGCTTTGGCCGTGTCTCCCACGCTCTGCGCCGACATCGCGTCCGCGCGCGCGGCCGTCACTTTCTCGAAGACCTGTTTCTCGTGCTCGGCGTAGCCCTTGACGGTCTCGACCAGGTTTGGCACCAGGTCGTGTCGCCGCTTCAGCTGCACATCGATTCCGCTCCAGGACTCGTCGACCCGGTTGCGCGAGGCGATGATCGAGTTGCGCTTGGAGATGTAGTAGAGGACCCCGACGACGACCAGGACCACTACGACGATGAGGACAACGACCATTGCCCGCATCCTACCGCTTAGGATCGGCGCCAATGGGGGCCAAGCAGGAAGCCGAGCAGTGGGCTGAGATCGTGCGCAAATACGGCGAGCGGCACGATCTGACCTACGAGCCGGTGGGGGGGATCAACCCCAAGGATGGTCCGGTCGCGCTCTGTGTCGGCGGCAGCAACCGGCTGACGGGAAAGCTGGTCGAGGGTTTTTGGGGCTCATGCTGTGATGCCGATGAGAAGGAAGTCGGTGGCCTCTTCAGCAAGGCGGCGCTGCCGACGGCGCTGCTCGCCAAGGCGCACATGCCCGATCTCGCCCAGGTCGTACCCGCCTTCAACGTCGAGTCGATCGAGGGTCACGAGGTGGTGACTCAGCGCTTCGCCCGCAAGGTCGAGTTCGAGTCGATTGACTTCAACAAGCGCTTTCTCGCCACCGTGCCGAGTGAGTACGACCCGATTGCCCTGCGCGAGCTCTTCAGTCCCGGCTTCCTTGCCTGGACGACGACGATGACCGGTGAGATCGACTTCGGGATCAACGACCGTCAGCTCTGGTTCCTCTGGCACCTGCGCGAGCGCAGTGAGGAGGAGTTGAAAGCGGCCCTGAAGAACGCCGGTCAGCTCTTCCGCCGCCTGCAGGGCGAGATGGACGAGAGCGGCATCCACACGTATCCCCCGGGACCGTGGCACGCGGGACTTGCGCCATTTCCTGATGACGGTTAGCGCGGCGGGTCCTGTCACGGATTTGGTGCCACCACCCCTGCGGTCGCTGAAGCGTCCTCGGGGTGGTCCCCCAAATCCGCACCACCCGCCGCGATAAACGGATTCAGGGAGCGGGGTAGTCCGGGTCGCCGGGGAGGACTACGCGGTGTTCTTCAGGGCTTCCGATGACCTTGGGGAGGACGGGCTCCACGGTGTGGTTGCGGTGGGCGGCGATCGCCTCGTCAGCGCTGTCGAAGGCGGAGAGAAGCTCGAGCTGTTTGACGGTCGGGAAGGCAAGCACCATCTCGCCGGCTGCATGCGCCGTGAGGGCGGCGGCAGGCTCGAACCAGCCGGCCTCAACTGTCTCGGTGCCGTCCGGGCGGGGCGGCGTGTGGGCCGGCGCCAGGGCGAGGAAGAACCAGGCATCGAAGCGGCGCGAGACCACCTCGGGCGTGATCCAGCGCGAGAAGAGCACCAGCTCCTCATCTGCGGACAGGGCGATCCCCGCCTCCTCCTCCAACTCGCGCACCGCACAGGCCTTGAAGCGGGCCACGTTCTCGCCGTCGCCGTCGTCGACCGAGCCGCCCGGGAAGACCCAGACGCCGGGCATGAATTTGGCGCTCTCGGTTCGCTTCAGCAGCAGGACTTCGAGCGCGCGGTCGGCGTGCTTGCCGCCCCGTCGCAGGAGGACGACCGAGGCGGCAGGGCGGGGCACCGCCGGCTCGCCGAGATTGGGCGCCTCCGCTGGCCCGCGTCGTCTCTCTTCCTCCACGATCGACCCAGCCTACCCGGCGTGTCTGAGCTTATGCCCCCCATATGGTGGCTAAGCTCAGACACGTCTTGAGAGCGCGTGCTCGCGGCGGATTCGCAGCCAGGTGCGGTGGGCGAGCCAGGCGAGCAGGGCCAGGATTGCAAGCGGGGCTAGGACGGCGAGACCGACGAGCGTGACGCCGGCGGCGACGCCGAGGATGTGGCCGGCGCTGCCGAGCGCATCGTCGAACCCCCAAGCGCCCGTGGAGGCGGGGGAGTCGCCGGTTTCGATCCGCACCGAGAGGTGGGAGTAATGGGTGCGGCGATGCAGGTGGGCGAGTTGGGCCTGGAGTGCAGCGGCATGGCCCCGCTCGCGCCGCAGCTCGATTTCCAGCGCTTCGCGCTCGGATTCGGTTTCGGCGGAGGCAAGCTGCGAGAGCAGGCTGTCGATGCCCGCGCGGGTTTCGTGCAGTCGCTTTCCGACGGCGACCGTCGGTGCGGTGATGTCGGTCGTCGCGTCGTGTCGTGAGCCGACCTCGTCGATGGCGGAGATCGCAGCGAGCGCGTCGTTGAGCCTGGCGCTCGGGACCAGCAGGTCGAAGGTCGCGCCGGCCCGACCCGCCGCTCCCTGGGTCGTGTTCGACCGCAGGACGATGCCGTGCGCGTCGTGCACCGCGGCGAAGACCTGTGCCGAGTCGTCGGCGACGTCCTCGGGATCGGCGAGGAGGGCGATCCGGGCTGAGCGTTCGATCGCGCGGCCGGATGAGGGAAAGGCGGCCTGTGCTTCGACTGCGCTTGCCCCCTCGGGGCTCGTGGATTCCGAGACTGGGCCCGAGAACGCATTGAGGAGGCTGCCCCCGCTGCTCCGATCGATCGCCATCCGCGCCGGATTGCCGGAGTCGGTGGTGCTGATCAGCGCCGTTGCGATCGCGACTGCGATCAGAGCCGTTACACCGGCCCCGAAGGCTATTTGCCTCGGACGCGGAATGCGGAGGCTCCCACTTAGTGGAAGAAGCCGCCGAGCTCGTGAGCGCGGCGGACACCCTGCCGTCACCCACGCGTCGAGCTCGGCGGCGAACTCAGCCTCCGGCGTGGGCCGAAGCTCAGCCAGGACGACCGCCAATTCGTCGTGTTCGCTAAAGCGCTCCATCGCACGCCTCCCTCAGCTTCTCGAGGATCCGGTGCAATCTGGTGCCGGCGTTTGACTCCGAGGTCCCGACCACGGTGGCGATCTCGGCGTTGGACAGCCCGGCGAAGAACTTGAGCGCGACCAGCTCACGCTCCCTCGGCGCCAGTTCGGCGAGGGCGCTGGCAAGCAGCAGGCGCGTCTCTCGCCGCTCCGCGTCTTCGTGCGCGTGCGGCTCATCAAGGTCAGCGGGGTCCACAGCCAGCTCCGCCTGCCGCTTGCGTCGCCGCAGCTCGTCGAGCGCGGCGTTGCGGGCGATCCCGAACAGCCAGGCGCGACCGCTGCCGCGATTGGGGTCGAAGCGCGACCGCTTACGGTAGGCGCGCTCGAACGCCGTCGCGGTCACCTCTTCGGCTGCGGCCCGGTCGCGCAGCAGTCCGGCAACGTAGGCATAGACGTCGTCCCGGCTCGACCTGTAGAGCGCCTCGAAGGCGAGGTCCGCATCGCGCGGTGCCTCCGTCGCCGCCAGAACCTGCTCCATACCCGTACTACGGGCGAGAGGCCTATTCGTCACGCAGCGAGTGGCAGGACCCGCGGGTCGGCAACCGCTGCCTGGATCGAGTCGGCGACGATCGCAACGAGCTCCCGCAGCTCAGCCTTCGAAATCGACAGCGGCGGCATCAGGATCACCACGTCGCCGAGCGGCCGGATGATCGCACCGCGCTTGCGCGCCTCGAGCGTCACCCGGTGGCCGAGGCGCAGGGCCGGATCGTGCTCGCCGAGATCGATCCCGACCATGAAGCCGCGTTGGCGCATCTCGGCGACCTCGGGCATCGCCTCGACTCCCCCCAGTAGCTCTTCAAGCAATGCGACCTTTGGCTGCAGGCGCTCGATCGTCCGCTCCTGCTCGAAGGCGTCGAGGCTGGCGAGGGCCGCGGCGCAGGCCAGCGGGTTGCCGGTGTAGGTGTGGCCGTGGAAGAAGGTGCGCCACTCCTCGTAGGCGCCGAGGAAGCCCTCGTAGATCCGCTCGGTCGCCAGCGTCGCCGCCAGCGGCAGGTAGCCGCCGGTCAGGCCCTTGGCAAGGCAGAACAGGTCGGGGGCGACTCCCTCCTGCTCGCAGGCGAACATCGTCCCCGTGCGGCCGAAGCCGGTCGCGACCTCGTCGCAGATCAGCAGCACGCCGAAGCGGTCGCAGAGCTCGCGGACGGCGCGCAGGTAGCCGGGTGGGTGGAGCAGTATCCCGGCGGCGCCCTGGACCAGCGGCTCGACGATCACGGCGGCGATCTCCTCCTCGTGCATCGAGAGGACCCGCTCGAGGTCTGCGGCGTCGCCCGGCTCGGCGGCGTGCGCGTCGAAGAGCAGCGGCCTGTAGGCGGAGTGGAAGAGGTCGATGCCGCCGACCGACACCGAGCCGATCGTGTCGCCGTGGTAGGACTCGCGCAGGTGGACGAAGGAGGTCCGCCGGGCATGCTGGCCGCCGCGCTGCTGCTGGAACTGGAAGGCCATCTTCAGTGCGATCTCGACCGCGGTCGAGCCGGACTCCGAGTAGAAGACGCGGGAGAGCCCGGGCGGCGCGATCTCGACCAGGCGCGCGGCCAGCTCGGTGGCTCCCGGGTGGGAGAGGCCGAGCATCGTCGAGTGCGCGACCTTTCCGAGCTGCTCGCCCACGGCGGCGTCGATTCCCGCGTGCCGGTGCCCGTGCACCGTGCACCAGAGCGACGAGACGCCGTCGATGTAGCGCCGGCCTTCGGCGTCGATCAGGTAAGAGCCCTCGCCGCGCTCGATCATCAGCGGCTCTTCCTCCACCCAGGCCTGCTGCTGGGTGAAGGGATGCCAGACGTGATCGCGGTCGAGCTGAGCGGGATCGGTCGGCATCGGGTAGTAGGCGACATTAGCCCCGCCTCCGGCGGCAACCACCGGTAGAGCGTGCGCCTTCCCACACAACCTTTACATCGAATCGTGCAATCTTTCATCCATGGCTGAGCGAGGCGCACCACCCAAGGTCCCCCCGCTGCGGCGCAGGGCGCTCGAGTCGGTCCGCTCCCTGTTCACGCCGCTTCTCCCCGACGATTACCTGGAGCTGATCAACCCGCTCTGGTCGACCCGGGAGCTGCGAGGCCGGATCGAGCGGATCGATCCCGAGACGCCCGATGCCGCCACCGTGCTGATCCGGCCGGGCTTCGAGTGGCCGGGCCACCGGCCCGGCCAGTACCTGAGGATCGGCGTCGTAGTCGACGGCATCCACCACTGGCGCGCTTACTCGCTGACCTCGGAGCCCGGACGGTCCGACGGGTGCATCGGCATCACTCCGAAGCTGGTCGAGGGGGGGAAGGTCTCGCCATACTTCGCGCGCCGGGCGAAGCCGGGAGACGTGGTCCGCCTCGGGGGCGTGGAAGGCACCTTTGTGCTGCCCGACCCGCCGCCGGACAAGCTGCTCTTCATCAGCGCGGGCAGCGGCATCACGCCGATCATGAGCATGCTGCGCAGCCTGCACCGGCGCGACGAGTTCGGCGACGCAGTTCACATCCATTCCGCGCGCACGCCGGACGGCGTGATCTTCGCCGAGCTGCTGCGCGAATTCGACGCCGCTCACGACGGCTATGAGCTGCGGTTGCGGATCACCGGAGAGCAGGGTCGGATGTCGGCAGCGGATCTCGACCGGCTCTGCCCCGACTGGCGCGAGCGCCACGCCTTCGTCTCCGGTCCGGCCGCGATGCTCGACGCGCTGAGCGAGCGCTGGCAGCGGGACGGCGACGCCGACCTGCTCCACATGGAGCGCTTCCAGCCTGTGATCGGGGGCGAGCCGGGTGAGGGGGAAGGCGGCGTAATCCGCTTCTCCAAGAGCGACATCGAGGCTCGCTGCGACAGCGGCACGCCCATCCTCGTCGGCGGCGAGGAAGCCGGCGCGACGCTGCCCTTCGGCTGTCGCATGGGCATCTGCCACACCTGCGTCGGCAGGCTCTGCAGCGGCGAGGTCCGCGACCTGCGCACCGGCAAGGTGCACGGCAGCGAGGGGGAGATGATCCGCACCTGCGTCAACGCCCCGGAAGGCCCGATCGAGATCGCGCTGTGAAAAGAACTACGAAAGGAAGCCGATGAACGCAACGACCGCCACGGCGAGCGCCGCCGAGGTTGAGAGCCCGCTCGCGCACCTTTCGAGCGAGCAGCTCGACGCGCTCGCCCGCGAGCTCGACGAGATCCGCGACCGCGTCTTCTCGGACCTCGGCGAACGCGACCGCCGCTACATCGAGAGCATGATCGCGATGCAGCGGCGGCTGGCCGTGATCGGGCGGGTGCTGCTGCTCGCGGCCCGCTACCGGCCTGCCAAGGCCGCGGGCGCCGCCGCGCTTTCGGCGGCGAAGATCCTCGAGAACATGGAGATCGGCCACAACGTCCTGCACGGCCAGTGGGACTGGATGAACGACCCGCAGATCAACTCCTCGACCTGGGACTGGGACACGGCCTCGACGGCCGAGGCCTGGAAGCACTCCCACAACTACGTCCACCACACCTTCACCAACATCCTCGGCAAGGACAAGGATCTCGGCTACGAGATCATGCGGATCGATCCGCGGCAGAAGTGGCACCCCGTCTACCTCCTGCAGCCCCTCTACAACCTGCTGCTGGCAGGGTTCTTCGAGTGGGGCGTCGCGCTCCACGATCTCGACTTCGAGGCGATCCGCACCGGACGCAAGTCCAAGGCGCAGGTCAAGCGCGAGCTGGCTGGGATCCGCCAGAAGGCCAAGAGCCAGGTGGTCAAGGACTACGTCGCCTGGCCCCTGCTGAGCGGCCTGGCGATGGCGGCGCTTGACGCCGGGCTCGAGGCACGTCGAGGCGCTCGCCGCGGCGGCCTGGCGGGCGCCGCGCGCCGCGCGCTCTCGGGCGGCGGCCGCTCCTATCGCGCAGCGGCGAGCGCGAACGCGACTGCCAATGTGGTCCGCAACGTCTGGGCCTACGCGATCATCTTCTGCGGCCACTTTCCGGATCAGACCTACACCTTCACCACCAAGGAGGTCGAGAATGAGAGCCGCGGCGGCTGGTACGTGCGCCAGCTCGTCGGCGCGGCGAACATCGAGGGCAGCCCGCTCTTCCACGTCGCCAGCGGCAACCTCGGCTACCAGGTGGAGCACCATCTCTTCCCTGACATGCCCAGCACCCGCTACGCCGAGATCGCGCCGCAGGTGAAGCGAGTATGCGAGCGCTATGGCCTTCCCTACAACAGCGGTCCTTTCGGCCGCCAACTGGGCATGGTCCAGCGGACGATCCTCCGCCTCGCCTTCCCGGGCGGCCACACCCGCCCCAAGCCCGGCCCGTACCGGCCCGAGGAGGACCATCAGGCTGTGTGATCTTGCTCACAAGAGCAATTATTTTGGGAATGAAATAGTTGCTCTCATGCAAGAATAGGGGCATGCAAGCAAAGGACATCGCCGCGCTGGTCGAGGAGGTGGCTGTTCCCGAGGTCAGCCCCGAGGCGCAGGAGACGGCGGCGCGCATCAGCGCCCTCCTCCGTCACCTCTTTCTCTACGACCGAGGCAACCTGATCCGGGTGATCGAGGAGAGCGGCCTGACGATGACGCAGTCGAAGGCGCTGCTGGAGCTCGGTGGGCTCGGCGAGGCGACCGAGGCGCGCCAGGTGTCCGACCTTGCCGAGGCGCTCGGCGTCTCGGTCCCCTCGATGAGCAGAGCGGTCGACGGCCTGGTCCGCAAGCGCCTGGCGACCCGCGTCGAGGACGCCGAGGACCGGCGCGTGCGGCGGATCGCGATCACGGCCAAGGGCAAGAAGCTCGTCGAGACCCTCGTCGTCGTCCGCCAGGCCGGGATGGAGACCTTTGCCGCCAGCCTCAGTGCGGCGCAGCGGCGCAAGCTCGACGCCGCCGTCGACGCGCTGATGGACCGCCCGGACATCGCCGAGGCCTATGAGCTGCTGAGGGAGGTCGCTGCCCCGTGACCCGCTATCGCCACCTGATCACCGAGGACAACCGCAAGTGGTGGACGCTCGGCGCGATGTGCTTCGCGCTGTTCATGATCATGCTCGACAACACGGTCGTCAACGTCGCCCTGCCCTCGATTCAACGCGACCTGAACGCCTCGATCTCAGGGCTGGAGTGGACGATCAACGGCTACACGCTCTCCTTCGCGGTGCTGCTGGCGACGGGCGGGCGGCTCGGAGACATCTTCGGCCGCCGCCGCATGTTCCTCACCGGCGTCGTCATCTTCGCCCTCTCCTCGGCGACCGCGGGCTTCGCGGTCAGCCCCACCGACCTCGTGGCCAGCCGCATCGTCCAGGGCGTCGGCGCGGCGCTGATGATGCCCGCGACGCTTTCGATCATCACCGATGCCTTCCCGGCCAGCGAGCGCGGCAAGGCGATGGGGACCTGGGCCGGGGTGTCGGGGCTGGCGCTGGCGGTCGGCCCGGTCGTCGGCGGCCTGCTCACCGAGCACGTCAGCTGGCGGGCGATCTTCTACCTCAACATCCCGGTCGCGATCGGCGCCGTCCTCGCCTCGCTCTTCGCCGTGCGCGAGTCTCGCGACACGACGGTCGGGCGCGAGGTCGACTTCGCCGGCGTCGCCGCTTTGACCGCGGCCCTCACCGCGCTGGTCCTCGCCCTGATCGAGGGCAACAGCTGGGGCTGGGGCTCGCCTGAGATCGTCGCCCTCCTCGCCGTCGCCGTGCTCGGCCTCGTCGCCTTCGTCGCGATCGAGCTGCGCGTGCGGGTGCCGATGGTCGAGTTCCACCTCTTCTCCGATCGCAACTTCGTCGGCGCCGTCGTCGTCGCGATGATCGTCTCCTTCTCGATGCTGGGCGTCTTCTTCTTCCTCGCCCTCTACATGCAGGACATCCTCCGTTACTCGCCGCTCGAGGCCGGCACCCGCTTCCTGCCCTCGACGTTGATGATCGTCGGCCTGGCGCCGATCGCCGGCCGCCTCGCCGATCGCTTCGGACCGCGCTGGCTGATCGTTGCCGGCCTGGCGGTGGTCGCCGCCTCCCTCTACAGCTTCAGCGGCATCGCCGTCGACTCGACCTATCTCGAGCTGCTGCCGGGCTTCATGCTGCTGGGAATAGGGATCGCGCTGACGATGTCGCCGATGACGAGCGCCGCGATGAACGCGGTGCCGGTCGAGAAGGCCGGCATCGCCTCAGGCGTGCTCTCGATGTTCCGCATGGTCGGTGGCAGCCTCGGGGTCGCCGTCACCGGCGCGATCTTCCAGGGCTCGGTCGGCGCCAGCTTCGCCGAAGCGACGCCGCAGCAGTTCGTCGACGCGCTCGGCCACGCGATGAGCGTCTGTGCCGTAGTCGCCGTGATCGGCGCCGTGATCGGCGCCGCGGCGATCCGCGGCCGGCCCGGAAGCGCGCCCGCCGCTGTCGCCGAGGCCGCGGTCAGCCCGGGGGGAGAGGAATTGGCAGGCGCGGCCAGGACGGCGGATCGGAGAGATCCAGCCGTGGCAACGTCTCGACCCTGACTCCGCCGAGCGCGGCGATCGTCGCGCGGTTGGACTCCTCGATCGGGCTCGGCGCGTCGGGCCAGGGCGTGAGCACGACGAGCCTGACCCCGAGGCCGGCGGCCCGCGCGGCCTCGAGCGTCAACAGCGTGTGGTTGATCGTGCCGAGGCCGGGCGAGGCCGCGACGACGAGCGGCAGTCCCAGGTCGACGGCGAGGTCCTTCACTAGGTACGACATGTCACGTTTCTCGGCCCTAGCCCGAGAAACGTGACATCCAAGGGGGACCAGCAGCCCGCCTACCCCCTCGCAGACAAGGGTCTCGGCGCTGGCTGCCGCGGCCCGGGCCGCCGAGAGCAGTCGCTCCGGCGCGATCTCCTCGCCTGCCATAGCGGCGGCGAGATGCGGCGAGGCCGGTGGCCCGTAGCGGTAGGGCGCGATCTCCTCGTCAGACTGATCGGACCCCGCCGCTCGCCGCAGTATCTCGTGGTCCGCCTCGCCCTCTTCGTCCAGCCCCGTCACCGCGGGCTTGAAGACGGCGACGGTCCTGCCTTCGGTCGCCAGCGTGCGAGCGAGGACGGCTGCGACCACCGTCTTGCCAACCTCGGTGCCTGTGCCGGTGACGAAGACGCCGTGCAAGGCTCAGGCGGCCACGGCGACTGGATCGCCGACCGGGACGACGCCGAGCTCGCGGGCGGCCCCGCCGACCGACCTGGCCGCCTCCTCCAGCTCCGCGGGCTCGTGTGTCGCCATCACCGTGAAGCGCAGGCGCGAGGAGCCTGGCGGGACCGTCGGCGGCCGAATGCCCTGGGCGAAGACGCCGCGCTCGAGCGCGCGCTCGCAGAGTGCCATCGCCTGCTCCGGATCGCCGAGCGTGACGGGCACGATCTGGCTCCTCGCGTCGCCCACCGGCAGTCCCTCGGCGGCGAGGGATCGGCGCAGCGTCTCGGCGTTCGCAGCGAGTCGGTGCACCCGCTGCGGTTCCGCCTCGAGCAGCTTCAACGCCGCGAGAGCGGCGGCGACCGTGGGCGGCGGCAGGGCGGTCGAAAAGATGAAGCTGCGGGCCGTGTTGAGCAGGTAGTCGGTGAGCTCGTGGCTGGCGCAGACGTAGGCACCGTAGGAGCCGAGCGCCTTGCCCAGCGTTCCCATTACGACGTCGACCTCGCCGCTGAGGCCGGCGGCGGCGGCCGAGCCCCGGCCACCGGGTCCGAGCGCCCCCGTCGCGTGCGCCTCGTCGACCATCAGGCGACAGTCATGGCGTCGCGCCAGCTCGAGGAGCTTCACCAGCGGCGCGACGTCGCCGTCCATCGAGAAGAGGCCGTCGCTGACGATCAGGGAGCCGCGTTCGCCCGCCTTGTTCAGGCCCCAGGCGAGGTGCTCGACGTCGCAATGGCGGTAAACGAAGGTCTCCGCGCGGCTCAGCCGGCAGCCGTCGATGATGCTGGCGTGGTTGAGCTCGTCGGAGAAGACGACCTCGCCGCGGCCGGCGAGCGCCGCGATCGTCCCCACGTTCGCCAGGTAGCCCGAGCCGAAGAGCAACGCCGCCTCGTATCCCTCAAAGGCGGCGAGCCGCTCCTCCAGAGCTCCGTGCGGCTGCATGTTGCCGGCGATCAGGCGCGACGCGCCCGCGCCCGCACCCCATTTCATCGCCGCCTCCGCGGCTGCTTTGCGCACCCGTGGATGGCCGGCCAGGCCGAGGTAGTCGTTGCTGCAGAGCAGCAGGACCTGGCGTCCGTCGAGCGTCACCCGCGTTCCCTGCTCCCCTTCGACTAGCCGCAGCCGCCTGTATAGCCCGCTCTCGCGAAGCTCCTCCAGCCGCTCTGCGACGTCGGTCATGCGGCGCTGGACGCCGGGTACGGCGGGGGCTTCTTCGTCTTCTTGATCACCCGCAGCTGCGTCGAGGGGTCCCAGAAGTTGGCCTCGTCCTGGCGGTCGATCAGCTCGTCGATCGGCGTTGCCGGGGCCTCGCCCTCGAGCCAGCCGTCGCGGTTGTCGGGGCGCGGGTTTGCACCGTTGTCCGGCTGCCGGGCGACGTTGAGCCCGAGCTCCTCGAACATCGCCCGGTCGTCCTCCGGTTCGGCGCCGAGCGTGGTGAGGAAGTTGCCCATCATCACGCCGTTCAGCCCGGCCTTGACGGCCAGCGGCTGCAGGTCGCCGAGATTCTCGACCCGCCCGCCGCAGAGGCGGAAGAGGGCGCCGGGGATGATCAGGCGGAAGATCGCCACCCACTTGACGACCTCCCATGCATCCATCAGCGGACGGTCGCCGAATTTGGTCCCCTCACGCGGGTTGAGCAGGTTGATCGGCACCGAGGTCGGGTTCAGCTCGGCCAGCTCGAAGGCCATCTCGACCCGTTGCCGGGGCGACTCGCCGAGGTTGAGGATGCCGCCGACGCAGGTCTCCAGGCCAGCCTCCTTGACGGCCTCGATCGTGCGCAGGCGCCCCTCGTAGCGGACCGTGGTCGAGACCTCCGGATAGTAGGAGCGCGCCGACTCGACGTTGTGGTGGACGCGCTGGATGCCCGCCTCTCGCAGCTTCTTGGCCCGCTCGGTTGACATGTGGCCGATCGAGGCGCAGCGCTTCAGGTTGGTCTGCTCGGCGACCAGCTTGGCTCCCTCGAGGATCTTCTCGAAGTCCCGTTTGGAGAGCCCCTGGCCCTGGGTGACCATGCAGAAGCGGTGGGCGCCGGCCGCCTCGGCCGCTTTGGCGTGCTCGAGGATCTGCTCGGGCTCCATCATCGCGTGCATCGGCGTGTCGGCCTCGGCGTAGCGGGATTGGGCGCAGAAGCCGCAGTCCTCGGCGCAGCCGCCTGACTTGGCGTTGACCAGCGAGCACATGTCGGTCGAGTCGCCGAAGTTCTCGCGGCGCACCTGCCAGGCGCGCTCGACGATCCCCCCGATGTCCTCGTGGCCGGTCAGCTCGCCCAGCGCGAGCGCCTCGTCGAAGCTGATCAGGGACGACATCCGGGCGCAGGCTAGGCGCCCGCCCGGACGCTCTGAAAGGGGCGTGTCTGAGTTTTCCCACCCCATAGGGGGCATAAGCTCAGACACGTGAGGGCGGGCTGGATTGCGCCCGCGCCAAGGGCAATCCGGCAAGGGCAATCGTTGGCATGGTCCTTCCCCCTCCGCGGGTCGCTCTTTTCGAACGCTAGGTCGGTTCGAGCGCGCCCGTGCCGGCCGCCTCGGTGTCCCCGCCGGAGCCGAAGACCCGCACCGAGTCGCGCCCGTCCTCCTTTGCCGCGTACATCGCGGCGTCGGCGCGAGCCAGCACGGTTTCGTAGCTCAGCCGCCGGCCCTCGCCGAAAGTGGCGACGCCGATGCTCACCGAGATCTCGGGGAGGTCTCCGTCGACGGAGCAGCCGCGCACCGCCCCGGCGATCTCGTCCGCAACCGCCAGAGCCTCGCTCACGTCGCAGCCGGGCAGCACGAGCGCGAACTCGTCTCCGCCGATGCGGGCGACGACGTCGGTCTCGCGAGCCCGCACTCGCAGGATGTCTGCGATGTCGGCCAGGGCCCGGTCGCCCGCCGCATGTCCGAGCGAGTCGTTGACCCGCTTGAAGCGGTCGACGTCGAGCATCAGCAGCGCGCCCGGGGTTCCGTAGCGGTGGCTGCGAGCGAGCTCGGAGCGCAGGTCCTCCTCGAAGCGCCGGCGGTTCTTCAATCCCGTCAGCGAGTCCTGGTTTGCCTGGCGCGCGAGCTCCTGCATGCGCTCGTTGCGGCTCCAGATCACGACCAGCGCGGCGAGCATCGCGGCCAGGGCCAGGCCGACGATGGCGATCATCACCGGCAGGTCGATACCCGGGCGGCCGGGATCGCGGACGACGAGCCGCCAGGTTCGGTCTGCGATGTCGATCGGCGCTGTGACCGATTCGTCGCTCGGTAGATCACTCCCCGCCACCATCCGCCCTCGCTCGATCAGCGCCGCTTCGGCGTCTGCAGGCAGTGCCTCTTCCGCGGCTCCCGCGAGATCCGAGAGCTGGAAGGCGCCGCCGGCGAAGCCGATCAGGGCGTCGCGGCGCTGGGCGATCGTCCGCGTTTGGGCGCCATCGCGATAGACGGGCCAGAAGACGTTGATCCCCGTGCCGCCGACGGGCAGGCGCATCACGCGGGTGGCCGCGGGGCGGCCGCTGTCGCGGGCGCGGAAGAGGTAGTTCCCGCGCAAAAGGTCGGAGCCGACGTCATAGCCGAGCGGCAGCCCCACGGCCAAGCCGTTCGCGCGAGCGAAGATCAGTGGGAAGTAGTGGCGGCGTGACCCGGCCGGGCGCAGCTGTCCCAGCCCACCGCGTTCGTTGGATCGCGAAGCCGTGGGCGCCTTCGAACCGGCTTCGGGCCGTCTCCGGGATGGAGCCGATGAAGGCGGTGGCGCTCAGCGGTCCCGAGTGGAGCAGCGAGTCGGCGATCACGTCGAACTCGCGCTTGCTGAACTGCCCCTCCGCTTGGTAGAAGGCCGCGGCGCTGCCGAGCTGGCCCACTGAAAGGGCCGCCTGCGCTTCCGCCTGTCGTGCCGCGCGAGTGGCCTCGCTCTGTTGGTTGCGATTGAAGTTGTCCCGTTCGCGGTCGTGGACCACCAGGGCGATCGCGATCGAGCCGACCGCGATCGCGGCGACGACCGCGAACCCGAGCCAGAAGCGGATCCGCGCCGCGACGCGGTCGGTGATCGGCGGAGCGTCAGTCGACCGGTGTGTTGGCAAGCGACTCCCAGAGGTAGAGCGAGGCGAGGCTGCGGTGCGGGCGCCACGGCTCGCCGATCTCGAGCACGCGGGTTGGGGTCGGCATCTCGTCGAGCCCGTACTCGATCTGCACCGCCTTACGGATACCGAGGTCGCCACCGGAAAGGACGTCGGGACGTTCGAGGTGGAAGAGCAGGAACATCTCGGCTGTCCAGACGCCGAGGCCGCGCACGGCGACGATCTCGTCGACGACCTCCTCGTCGGAGAGCTCGCCGAGGCGGTCCAGCTCCAGCTCTCCCGAGAGCACGTGGGAGGCGAGGTCGCGGATGTATTCGACCTTGCGGCCGGAGAGCCCCGCACCCCGCAGGTCCGCCTCTTCTGCTTCCAGCAGTCGCTCGGGTGGCGGGGTGGCGCCGTCGAACAGGTCGAGGATGCGTCCGTAGATCGTCCGCGCCGCCTTGGTAGAGAGCTGCTGTCCGACTATCGCGCGCAGCAGCGCGCCGTAGGCGTCGGCCGGTCGCTCCTCGCTGCGCCGTTGCAGTCTCGTCTCGATGTCGATCTCACCGAGGCGAGCGATCAGCGCCGCCATCGTCGGGTCGGTGGCGGCGAGCTCGCGACGCGCTTTGGCGCTCATCGACCTTTCCAGACCGGCTTGCGCTTTTCGGCGAAGGCTTCGATCCCCTCACGCAGGTCCTCGGAGCCGAAGCAGGACTCGCGCAGGGCGATCAGCCCTGCCTCCTGCTGCTCGCTGAGGGCTGGCGATGCGTTGAGCAAGTCGATTGCGCTCTTGTTGCCGCGCATCGAGAGCGGCGCGTTGGCGGCGATCTCGGCAGCGAGCGCGACTGCCGTCTCCTCCAGCCGGTCGGCCGCGACGACTTCGTGCACGAGGCCGATCTCCGCGGCGCGCTCGGCTTCGAAGTTGCGGCCGGTGAGAAAGAGCTCCTTGGTGCGCGCCAGGCCGACGGTGTCGAGGAACTTGCGCAGGCCGGTGTGGCCGTAGACGAGCCCGAGCTTGACCGGCGGCATGCCGAGCTTCGCTCCGGCGGCGCAGATCCGCAGGTCGCAGGTGATCGCCAGCTCGAGACCGCCTCCGATGCAGTGGCCGTTGATCGCGGCGACCGTCGGCCAGGGATGGCGGGCGACCGCTTCCATCGCCGCATGGAAGGGATGGGCGACGAGCGCCTCGGCGTCCCGTTCGAAGGTCTCGGCGGGGATCGAGGCGATGTCGTAGCCGGCTGAGAAGACCGGCGGCGCGCCGGTGATCAGCAGGCAGCGGTTCTCGATCCCCCGGTCGAGGCGAGGCAGGGTTTCGGCCAGGGCGTCGAGGATCTCGTGGTCGAGCGCGTTGCGGCGCTCGGGATTGGAGATGCGCAGGCGGACGACCGCCTCGGCGGGGAAGTCGAGGGTGAGCTTGCCGCCAGCGAGCTCCTCGGTCATGCCGATCCTCCCCCCTCTACTCGAGGACGACGAGCACGTCGCCTTCGCTGACCGCCTGGCCCTCCTCGCAGCGGATCTCCTTGACGGTACCGTCGTCTTCGGCCTCGACCGGGATCTCCATCTTCATCGACTCGAGGATGACGACGGTGTCGCCGTCTTCGATCGCGTCCCCGACCGCGACCGTGATTTTCCAGACGTTCCCAGTGATGTGCGCCTCGATCTCTGCCATGGCGGGGCACAATATCCCGTCGTGCCCCCGAATCCACCGCAAGCGCTGGCGGTCATCGCCGCCGCCCGCAACGAGGCCGATCGGGTGGGGGAGACGGTGGCGGCGCTGCGACGAACCTTTCCGGAAGCGGCGGTCTGGGTTGCCAACGACGCATCGACCGACGGCACGGCGGAGGTGGCGATGACCGCCGGGGCGCGGGTCGTCAGCCGCGGACGGCCGCACGGCAAGGGGGGGAACGTGACCGCAGCTGCCGAGGCGGCGCTGGGAGACGAGCCGACACCGCGCCTCGTCCTGCTCTGTGACGCCGACCTCGGAGCCTCGGCCGCGGAGTTGGCGCCGCTGGTCGACGCGGTCGAGCGCGGCGAGTGCGACCTCGCCGTCGCCGCCTTCGGGCAACGCCTGGGCGGCGGCTTCGGCGTCGCTCTGGGCTTCGCCCGTTGGGCGATCCGGCGCCTCTGCGGCTTCGAGGCCGCGGCGCCGATCTCGGGCCAGCGAGCGATGCGGGTCGACGTCCTGCGCGCGACCCTGCCCTTCGCCCGCGGCTACGGGATGGAGATCGGAATGACCGTCGATGCGGTCCGCGCCGGCTGCAGCGTGCGCGAGTACGAGCTCGACCTCTCCCACCGTGCCACCGGCCGCACGCTCGGCGGCTTCCTCCACCGTGGGCGGCAGCTGTTGGACTTCGGCCGTGTCTACGTTTCAAGGCGCTGATCCAGCAGTCGCTAGGGCGGCGGGCATCCAGGTTGCCCCAATGTGCCGATTCGCCGGGCTACTTGTAGATGGCGATGGGAAGGATCACGGCGCCGGTGCTCTTGATCTCGGTTTGTTCCCTCAGAACTTCCAGCATGTGGCGACGTATCCCTTCGATGTGGCTGTGCACCTCGTTGGCTTCTTTCTGGCGAGCGGCCCGGTGCGTACCGCTCTCTTCAATGCGTGTGGAGCAAGCAGGGCTGGCACGGCAGATCAGCCCTTTGGGAGCACCGATGAGTGGTTGCTTCCAGAGTTGCCGGGTTAGCGAGTCGACATATGCGTAGGCGGGGGCAGAATCGGTTGGTTGGGCGTCGTCGGCGGATTGCGGTGGGAAGACGCGCGTCACCTTGCCGACCACAGTGAACAAGCCCCCCGATTGCAAGCTGCGCTCTTCATTCAGCTGTCTCAAACGCACCGGCATCAAATAGGTGACTTCACCTGTATCGGGTTTCTGCTTAGGCTTGATCATGAGAAGGAAGCGAGGGTTCCTGCCAACCTGCTCTTCGAATTTTCGCGCCGCCTCGCGTTGCCTTTTCACGAGCACGCGTTCGCCCTTCGCCTTACCTCGTATTGGAAATAGGGCCGACAGGGTTGCAGCATGATGGATCGCAAGGTAAGGCTCGAAATAGACGGGGTCGCGCAATAAGGCCCGAAACCGGACAAACTCGCCTTCTTCGACCTTGTTGTTTCCGTCCATGTCGCCTTGGACCGTCTCGCCTGCCGAATGCGTGTTGAAGTGGTGCAGGAACCCTTTTTCTATCTGGTGTTTTTCTTTGAGCTTCTTCACGAGTTCTAGAAAGCTGCTCGCTGCAGTTGGCGTGACTTCTCGTTCGACGAAGTTTTCGTTTTCGGAAGACGCTCCGCCTTTGAGGGCGTTGAGCAGAGTGACTTCCCCATTCAACTTTTTCGTGACTTTTTCTGCGAGATGCTGCATGGCGTAAGCACCCCCTGTCAGCTGTGCCAGGTAGGCGCCGACTCTGGTGGTATCGAGATACAGGAACTCGAAAGGCTGGTCGACCTTTGCTTCCATTTCTTTGCTCGACACTTTTTCGGCGGCTCCTTGGAAAGAGATGGGTGAATGAAAGACGACGTCATTGGACCGTCCTACGCCGTAGCCAATCACGAGCACGGCAAGGATCACCCCAGCCGATGCACCGACCTTGAGGCAGGCCTTTCTGCCATCCGCTGACACAACATCGTGACTCTCTCAAAAAATGCACAAAAAAACAAGAACTAATAGTAATCAAGCCAAACTTAATTGCTGGTCGGTTAAAGGGCGCCGGAAGTGCGACCTACGCTCAGCCGCGCTTTGCGTAGTCGCCGAACTCGCCGAAGTCGACCATCACGCAGGGCTCCGGTCCGGCGACTTCGGCGTCGTGCCCCGGCGGGATCGCGACCACGTCCCCGGCGCCGATTTCCACTTCCGAGCCGTCGTCCATGCGGACCTGCATGCTGCCCGAGAGCACGTAGCCGAGGTGCGAGACCTGGCACGAGTCGGTGCCTGCGATCGGCTTCACGTTCTCCGACCACTTCCAGCCGGGCTCGAACGTGCCCAGGCCCACCGTGTGGCCGGCGACCTGCACCACCTTCGCCCTTCCATTTCCCTCGAACTCGCGAACCTCGTCGGGCGAGTCGAAGCTCCGCACCTCTGCTGCAGCCATCGGGACTCCTTTCATCGCTGGGCCCCTGCCCATTGAAGACCGTACTCCCATACCTCGGTTGCGTCTAGGTGGGCTGGTGGGCTCGGTCCGCGAAGGGAGCTGCGGGCCAGCCGCCTGTGGCGCGCTCGACCTGGGCGGCGAGCGAGAGCAGCGTCGCCTCGTCGCTCTCGCGGCCGAGCAGCTGCGCGCCGATCGGCAGGCCCTGCGAGGTGAGCCCGGCGGGGACGCTGATCGCCGGCCAGCCGACCACGTTCCAGGCGAAGGCGAAGGGGCAGATGGCGCTGGCTGTCGTACTGGTCGCCCAGTAGCCGCGCCCGGCGAGGGCGCCGATCCGTGGTGGGGGCATAGCCGTCGCCGGCGTGAGGACGACGTCGCAACGCTCGAAGATGCCCCCCAGGCGCCGTTGCAGTGCGGGCTCGGCGGCGCGCGAGAGGCGCAGCGGCAGCCCGCTCAGCGTCCGGCCGAAGCGTGCGTGCATGCGGGTTCGCGGCTCCAGCGCCGAGCGGTCTTCGCCGTGGGCGCGCAGCCAGGCGTCGACGCCCGCCATCCCGCGCGGGATGATCGCCGGGCCGACCAATCCGTAGTCGGGATCGGCGGGGAAGACTTCGTGACCCAACTCGCTGAGCTGCTCGCCGAAGGCCTCGACTGCGGCACGGTGCTCGGAGTGGACCTTGCCCGAGACGGCGGCCGGCGTCGCGAACGAGATCGCGACGCGCAAACGCTCCGGCTCGCGGGCCGCCGCCTCGACGAAGGGCTCAGCCGGGGGAGCGGGGCGGTGCAGGTCGGCGGGGACGTTGCCGCGGATCGCGTCGAGCAGCAGCGCGGCGTCGGCGGTGCTTCGTGTCAACGGCCCGTAACAGCTCAACCCGTTGAAGGCCTCCGGGTCCGGCCAGGTGGATACGCGCCCGCGCTGCGGCTTGAGGCCCACCAGTCCGGTCCAGGCTGCGGGGATGCGGATCGATCCGGCGCCGTCGGAACCGACCGCGGCCGAGACGACGCCGGCCGCGACGGCCGCCGCCGCGCCGCCGCTCGACCCGCCGGGGGTGTGATCCGTGTGCCAGGGGTTGCGCGTAGCGCCGTGCAGCGGCGTCTCGGTGAAGTGCCACTGGCCGACCTCGGGTGCATGCGTCTTGCCGATCACGATCGCGCCGGCCTCGCGCAGGCGGCGCACCACCTCGGCATCACGCTCGGCCGGCTTGCCGCCACCGCAGCCAAAGGGGGTCGTGTGGCCGCTGAGGTCGACGTCGTCCTTGATCGCCACCGGCACGCCGAGCAGCGGCGCCACTTCGCCACCCGCGAGTCGCCGGTCGGCCTCCTCCGCGGTGGCGAGGGCTTCCTCGTGGCAGATGACGCGGAAGGCGTTGAGCGCCTCCCGCGAGCCCTCCGCCCGTTGCAGAGCCTCCTCGGCCAGCTCGCGCGCGCTGACTTCTCGCTCGCGCAGCGCTCGCGCCTGCTCGGCGAGCCCGTCGACTGCCTGTTGGTCGAGCGCCTCCACGGGGATAGTGTGCCAGCGCGATGATCCTCGCGATCGACCAGGGGACCACCGGCACGACATGTCTCGTCTTCGACGGCGAGGGGAGGGTCGCCGGGCGCGCCTATTCCGAGTTCGAGCAGCACTTCCCGCGGCCGGGCTGGGTCGAGCACGACGCAGTCGAAATCTGGGAGGTGACCCGCCGCGTCGCCGCCGAGGCGATCGCCGCCGCCGGAATCGAGGGAGGCGAGCTCGACGCGATCGGCATCGCCAACCAGCGTGAGACTGTCGTCGCCTGGGACCCGGAGACGGGCGAGCCCGTGCACCGGGCGCTCGTCTGGCAGGACCGGCGCACCGCGGCGCGCTGCGCCGAGCTGCGCGAGGCCGGACACGAGCCCCTCGTCCGCGAGCGCACCGGCCTCGTCCTCGATCCCTATTTCTCCGGGACGAAGATCGAGTGGCTGCTGCGCAACGTGCCCGAGGCCCGAGGGGCCGTCTTCGGCACCGTCGACTCCTGGCTCGTCTTCAAGCTCACCGGTCGCCACGCGACCGACCGGACCAACGCCTCGCGGACGATGCTCTTCGACATCCACGAGCTCGCCTGGGACGGGGAGCTCTGCGAGCTGCTCGGGGTCGACCCGGAGCGACTGCCCGAGCCGCTGCCCTCGTGCCACGTCTACGGCACGACCGCGGAGTTCGGCGGTGAGGTGCCGGTCGCGGGCATCGCCGGCGATCAGCAGGCGGCGCTCTTCGGCCAGGCCTGCCATGCGGCCGGCGAGGCGAAGAACACCTACGGCACCGGCAGCTTCGTTCTCCTGCACACCGGCTCGCAGGCCACCGCGCCGGGCGAGGGCCTGCTCGCCACTGTCGCCTGCGGCGCCGACGAGGGGCCTGCCTACGCGCTGGAGGCCTCGATCTTCGTCACCGGCGCTGCCGTCCAGTGGTTGCGCGACGGGCTCGGACTGATCGAGCGGGCGGAGGAGAGCGAGGCGCTGGCCGGCTCGCTCGACGGCAACGACGGCGTCTACTTCGTCCCCGCCCTGACCGGCCTCGGCTCGCCGCACTGGGACCCGAACGCCCGTGGCACGATCCTCGGCCTCACCCGCGGCAGCGACCGCGCCCACCTCGCTCGCGCTGCGCTGGAGGCGATCGCCTACCAGACGGTCGACGCGGTGCGCGCCCAGGAGGCCGCTTCGGGCAAGCGGCTCGCCGCGCTCAAGGCCGACGGCGGGGCCGTCGCCAACCGTTGGCTGATGCAGTTCCAGGCCGACGTGCTCGATGCCGAGGTCGTCGTCCCCGAGGTATCGGAGACGACCGCGCTCGGCGCCGCCTACCTGGCCGGGATCGCGACCGGCCGCTGGACGGCGGAGGAGGTCGGCGCGATGTGGCGTGAGGCGGCGCGCTACGAGCCGGCGATGGCGACCGGCGAGCGCGAGGCGCTGCTCGCGGGCTGGGGCCGGGCGGTCGAGCGGGCAAAGGATTGGGCGGTGCACGACGACGGCGAAGCGGGCGAGTAACCAGAGGCGGGGGAGGGGGTATCGCGTAGCGCGGCCGGTGGCCGCGCGCTCTCCCCCATGTCCGACATGAAGCCACAGGTCTACAAGGACGAACGTCCTGCCGAGTACTTCGACCGCTTCCACGCGCGGGCGCGAAAGGGCGTCGGCTGGACCTATCCGCTCGTCCGTGCTCTCGTCACGCTGCCGACCCTGCTGCTTTACCGGACTCGGGCGATCGGGGTCAAGAACGTGCCCAAATCGGGAGCGTTGATCCTCGCCCCGAACCACTTCAGCCAGATGGATCACTTCTTCACCGGGCTCTACCTGCGCCGCCAAATCCGCTTCATGGCGAAGTCGCAGATGTTCGGCACGCCTGTCCTCACCTACGTCTACTCGCACGGCGGCGTCTTCCCGGTCCGTCGTGGCCATCAAGACGAGGAGTCCTTCAAGACCGCCTTCACGATCCTCGAGCGGGGGGAAATGCTGCTCATGTACGCGGAGGGGGGCCGTTCCCGGACCGGTGAGCTGGGCGAGGTCAAGCCGGGGATCGGCCGGATAGCCCTGGAATCGGGCGCTCCGGTGGTTCCAGTCGCGATCCACGGCTCGGCCAGCGTGCGCCGCTGGAAGCGCCTGCGCTTCCCCAGGGTGACGGTCGAGTTCGGCGAGCCCCTGCACTTCCCGACCGAGGATGAGCCGAGCCGCGAGCGCCAGCTCGAGGTCGCCGAGCAGATCTTCGCCCCGGTGCGCGAGATGTACGCGGGGTTGGCTACTCGTAACGGTCGCTGAGCCCGGCGAAGAACTCGGGGTCGTGGCCCGAGGTGACGATCGCGTCCGGGTACTCGCGCTTGAACAACTTCAGCTCCTGCAGCGAGCGGCGGTAGTTGTGTGCGTCGTAGGGGCGCGGAGCGAGGGGTGCGTTGCCCTCGAGTTGGGCGGCCGTGTAGGTGGTGTCGCCGCCGATCACGAAGTCGCGCTCCTTCAGGTGGCAGATCACCGACATGTGGCCGGCGCTGTGGCCGGGGGTGTAGGCGAGGCGGATCGAGCCATCGCCGAAGAGATCGAAACAGCGACCGAAGCTGGAGTAGGAGTCGATCCCGCCGCGGTCGAAGTCGACCGTGCGGTAGTCAAAGGCATAGTCGAAGTGGCGACGGCGGTAGCCGTTGAGCAGGGCTGAGTCGGTTGACGCGGAGCGCCACTCGGTCTCGCTGACGACGATGGTCGAGTTGGGAAACTCGGAGATCGCCGAGGCATGATCGAGGTGCAGGTGGGTCATCACGACGACTGGGATCTCACCGGGGTCGAGACCGCGCTTGCGCAGCTGCGCCGGCACGTCCTCGCCTGTCGCGAGGTCGGGATTGGCGACGCGGGTCGCGAGGCCGCCGAAGTTCTCCTTGCCGTCGGTCGCGATCGAGGGGTGCAGGCCGGTGTCGACGAGGATCGCGCCGGCGCTCGGGTGGCGGATCAGGAAGGCGGGGACGGGGACGGTCGCCGCCGGCCTGCCGGTGAGCAGCGAGCGCAGCAGCTTGAGGAGGAGGAAGCGGCCGCCCGGGCTTTCCATCATCGTCCGCGGCCAGGTGACCCGGCCGGCGATCATCGGTTCGACGGCGACCGTGGTGCCCGGGGTTCCGCCGGCCAGCGGCTCGTGCAGCGGTTTCGGCTCCACGCTGACCTTCATCGCCGGTCAGGTTACGGTGAGCGGCCCGTCTATAGGCTTGCGCCTCGATGACTGACAGCGGGCATTCGCAGATATTCAGGGACGGTTTGCTCGAGGGTCAGGTCTGCGTCGTCTCCGGCGCCGGCAGCGGCCTCGGGCGTGAGACGGCGCTGGAGCTGGCGCGCCTCGGCGCCGTCGTGATCGGCTGCGGGCGCCGCGAGGAGCCGCTGGCCGAGACGGCTGCACTCGCCGCGGGCCTGCCCGGTGCCTTTGAGCGGGAAACGATGGACATCCGCGACGAGGAGGCCGTCGACCGCCTCGTGGACCGCGTGCTCGAGGAACACGGCCGGATCGACGTGCTCGTCAACAACGCCGGCGGCCAGTTCATGGCCCCGGCCGAGACGATCACGCCGAAAGGCTTCCGCACCGTGACCGAGCTCAACGTCCAGGGCACCTGGCTGATGACCCACGCCGCGGCGACCAAGGCCTTCATCCCGCAGGGCGGCGGCAAGGTGCTCAGCGTCACGCTCTCGCCGCATCACGGCATGCCGGGAATGGTGCACTCGGGGGCCGCCCGCGCCGCGGTCGAGAACATGATGCGGACGCTGGCGATCGAGTGGGCCCGCTTCGGGATCAAGACCTGCGCCCTCGCCGCCGGCCAGTTCGCCACCGAGACGCTGCTGACCAAGTATCCGAAAGTGGTGATCGACAACCTCGAGCGCTCGATCCCGATCGGCCGTGCCGGCCGCGCCGAGGAGATGGCCTGGCTCGTCGCCTACCTGGCCTCTCCGGCCGGCGACTTCTACTCGGGGACGACGATCACGATCGACGGCGCCCGCGACAACTGGGCCGGGCCCTGGCCGCCCGAATCGATCGCCACCGACGCCGGCGACCCCGTCGCCGAGGAACGCCGCCCGAAGGACTAACGCGGCTCGAGGACGACGAGCGGGATTTCCCGCCCCCTGCTGCGGGCTGCGTAGTCTTCGTAGCCGCCGTAGGCCTTGACCGCCATCGGCCAGAGACGCTCGCGCTCCTCCGGGGTCGCAACCCGGGCGTGGACCGGACGATGCTCTGAGCGGATCTGGACCGTCGTATCCGGATTGGCCTTGAGGTTGTGGAACCAGGCCGGGTGCTTGGGGAAGCCACCCTTGGAGGCGACCACTACGACGCTCTCGCCATCCTCGATGTAAAGGAGGGGAGAGGTGCGCTTGGTTCCGCTCTTGGCGCCGACGTGGTCGAGCAGCAGCATCGTGCCGGGGCCGCCCGGCACCTTATGCCCGAAGCGCCCGCCGGTCGCTCGGTAGAGCGCGGTGTGCAGGCCCATGAAGCGACGGAGGGCAGGCCAGATCCTGTCCGCTACATCGAGGTAGCGGGGCGGGCGCCTGCCCTCTGTCGCGGTGGAGTTCAGGTGTACATCCCCCCGAACATGCCGCCGGTCACGTTCAGCACCTGGCCGTGCACGTAGTTGGCGAGCGGTGAACAGAGGAAGAGGATCGGGGCCGAGGCCTCCTCAGGGGTGGCGGGACGGCCGAGCGGAATGATCGCCGAGGCCATCGCCCGCATCTGCTCGGGGATGCCGAGCTCGATCTTCTCGCCGGTCGGGGAGGTCATCTCGCCGCCCTGCTCCTTGGCCGCGGTCAGCCGCGTTTCGACGAAGCCGAAGGCGACGGCGTTGACGTTGATCTTGAACTGACCCCACTCCTTGGCCAGCGTTTTGGTGAAGCCGACGACAGCCATCTTCGCCGCCGAGTAGTTGACCTGGCCGGCGTTGCCCATCATGCCGGAGGTCGAGGAGACGTTGACGATCTTGCGGAAGACCTCCTGGCCTTCGCCGCGCTCGGCCTTTGCCGCCTCGCGCCAGTGCGGCGCCAGCGCCCGGGCGACGCGGAAGGGGACGATCGTGTGGATGTCGAGCATCGCCTGAAACTGCTCGTCGGTCATCTTGTGAGCGACGCTGTCCCAGGTGTAGCCGGCGTTGTTGACGACGATGTCGACCGCGCCGAAGGCGTCGACTCCGGCGGCGACCAGCTTGTCGGCGGCCTCCGGCTTGGTCAGGTCGCCGGCGAAGACGGCGGTCTCGCCGTCGATCTCGCTTGCCGCCTGCTCGGCGACGTCGGCGTCGAGGTCGTTGATCAGCACCTTGGCGCCCTCGCGGACGAACATCTCGGCCGTCGCCCGGCCGATTCCGCGCGCCGACCCGGTGACGATCGCCGCTTTTCCATCGAGAAGTCCCATCAGTCTCCGTTCTCCTTCAATCCGTTTCGCTTGAAATCGGCCCGGGAGGCTATCTGGAAAGCGGCTTGGCTGATTGGCCAGTCGGTTTGCCGGGCGGCTCGGGTGGCCGCGGCTCAGGGTTGGCTTGACAGCAGCATGCGGTACTCGAAGATCGTCTCGTACCCCATTGCCTCGTAGATCGGCCTGCCCATCGGCGACGCTTGCAGTGAGGCCAGCTCGGCGCCCAGCGCGAAACCGGCGTTGGTCGCGGCCGCCGTCACCGCGCGGCCGAGCCCCCGCCCGCGGGCGGCCTCGAGCGTTCCGACCCAGTAGATCCCGGCGATGCCGCCGCTGACGATCGTCATCGCGATCGCGACCGGCTCACCCTCGAGGTGGGCGAGGAAGGCGGCGACGTTTTCGCGCAAGAGGGGAGTGTGGTCGCTGTAGCCGGCGAAGATCTCGGGCGGGAAGCCGAGGCTGGCGTAGCAGGCCGTGGCGACGCGCCAGTAGTCCTTCACCTGCTCGGCGCTCGTCAACCTGCGCAGCTCGGCGCCGGGCGGGAGCGGGCGCTCCTCGGTGGGCGCACGCAGGACCATCTCGGGCATCGCGTAGACGTCCTGGAGGCCGGCCGCCTCGGCGGCGGCGAAGAGGTCGTCGTCTGCGGCGACGCCGGCCCGGCCCCAGACGCTGAAGCCGCGCTCCCGCGCCGAGAAGAACTCGCGGGCGCGGGCGATCAGCTCGCCGGCGTCGAGGGCGTCGTCGCTGCGGAAGGCGGCGTTGGAGATCACCGGGTGCTGGGCGCTGCCTGCGCCGAACATCCAGCCGGGGCCGGCTTCGACCTCGGCCTCGGGATCGAGTTCGAACAGCTGCCGCGAGCTCTCGACCAGGTTGAGGTGGGCGCGCCGGGCCTCCACGTCAGGACAGGTGGACGCCGCCGTCATCGTCGATTGTCCAGTGCGGGTTGTGGGCGACCTCCCAGGGGTGGCCGTCGGGATCGACGAAGACGCCGCTGTAGCCGCCCCAGAACGTTTCCGCCGGCTCGCGGGCGATCTCGGCGCCCGCGGCACGGGCCTCCTCGATCGCGGTGTCGACCTCCGGCGGCGAGCCGAGGTTGAGCGCCAGGGTGACGCCGCCCCAGCCGCCGTCGTCGGCGACGCCGCTGTCCTCGGCCAGTCGCTCGCGGTCCCAGAGGGCGAGGACCATGTCCCCGGCCTGGAAGAAGACGACGTCGTCGTCGGGCGCCGCGCCGGTCCGCCAGCCGAGCGCTTCGTAGAAGCGGCGCGTCCGCCCCAGGTCCCTCGTGCCGAGGGTGATCAGGCTGACGCGCTGCTTCAACGGTTGGCTCAGGCGGTGGGCCCGGGGGGTGGCGGATCGGCCGCGGGCGGCTCGCCTGCCGGGGGCTCCGGCGACAGCGGCGGCGGCATCTGGTCCGACGGCGGGGGAGGCGCGGGCATCCCCTCGAGCGGTTCGGCCTCTGCTTCCCAGACGTGGTTCAGCGAGACCTGGACGTAGGCCCAGAGCGCCGGAGCGATGAAGACGTAGAGGAGGAGCGCGATCCAGCCGTTGAGCGGCTCCTGCCCGGCAAGGCGCGAGGCGCCCATCGCGCGCTTCGTGCCGCGCCAGTAGGTGACCAACGGTGGCACGATGATCAGCATGCCCGGGAAGACCGCCAGCAGCGAATTGGTCGGGTTCTGGCCCAGGTCGTAGCCCTTGGACGCGCCGTAATCGCGCATCTCGCGATTGACCCGGTACCACCAGACGAGGTGGTAGATGCCGAGCGTGACGATCGGCAGCAGCGCCGCCGCCCACGGGCTGCGGATCTTGACTCGATCCTGCGTCTGCCGGATCTGCATTTCGTACGCCATCTGAACCTCGTTTCTCCCCGCCGCTGATCGGTCGCAAAGACCCTACCCGACCGGAGTTCACCCGATGGCAACGAAATCGCCACCGGATCGAAACAGCATGTCAGCACCTCCTTAACCGGGTCGCGTCGAGGCGCTCCTAGCTTGCGATCACCAGTTACCGGACAGGCCGGTGTCACTCGAAAAGGAGGAGCAGGTGATTCGACGCAAGCAGGTGCTATCGCTGCTCGCGGGCGGCGCGCTCACGCTCGGTGCGGTTTTCGCGGCAAGCGGTGGGGCAACTCCCCCCGGCGGCCCGACGCTCACCGCAGTGCCCAGCGCCAACACGAGATCCGACGGCTACGCGCCGGCGAGCAGGCTCTCGCCAGAGCTTTCGCAGACGGTCGTCGCGCAGGGTGCGACTCGCATGGAGAACGGCTCGGCGCTGACGTCCTACTACGGCTATGACAACGACGTGCTGAATGCGGCCGGCGAGCCGCAGATGGTCCCGACCTCCACGAGTCCGACGAAAGAGGCGCATAAGACCGAGCCCGACAAGAACACCTACCTGGTCTTCAAGCAGGGTCTTGCCGGCGCCGACCCGAGCTATGACTACGGCACTCACTTCCTCTTCCAGGGGCACGAGAGCGGGGTTGGCGGGGCCGGCTACATCACCCGCATCAATCTCGATGCGGATGCCGCGCACCGGGTGACACTGCTGGCGACGACCGACGTCGACGGCAAACCGCTGACGACGATCGACGGCTCGACCTGGGACCCGTGGGCGAAGCGCCTGCTCATCACCACCGAGAACACCGGCGCGCCCACCTACGCGGCGACCCCGGGGTACCCCTCGGTCGTCACCGACGTCTCCGGGGCGCTCGGCCGCGGCGGCTACGAGGGCATCCAGGACGACTCCGACGGCAACATCTGGATCGTCGAGGACGTCGGCGGCTCCCCCAAGCCCGGGACGACGGCGAAGCGGCCGAACAGCTTCGTCTACCGCTACGTCCCCGCCAAGCCGGGCGACCTCCAGAACGGAAAGCTGGAGGCGCTGCAGGTGCGCAACGAAGCGGGCGAACCGATCACCTTCGCCAGCCAGGCGGCGCTCAACAGTCCCGACCAGCTGGCGCTGCACACCTACGGCAAGTCGTTCGAAACCCGCTGGGTGACGGTCCACGACACGGCGGTCGACGGCAACGCGCCGTTCGTCGCGATCGATCGCGCCAAGGCGGCCGGGGCGACCCCGTTCAAGCGACCCGAGAACGGGCTCTTCCAGCCCGGTTCGCACTTCACGAAGTTCTTCTTCGCGGAGACGGGCGACACCAACGCGACAAGCCCCGAGAACGGCGCCGCGGGCGGCTGGGGCTCGATCATGGAGCTGAACCAGCCCAGCCCGAGCGCGGCGACGGGGACCCTGACGATGCTCTACCTGGGCGACCAGGCGCACACGGGCCTCGACAACGTCGCCTTCCTCTCGCGCGATGCGATCACGTTCTGCGAGGACGCCGGCGACACGCTGCACGGTCAGCGCAACGCGCTCGACTCCGCCTTCGTCTGGAACGTCAGCGCGGATTACTCGCAGGGTGCGCAGCCCGTCAGGTGGCTGGCCGAGGGCCGCGACCCGTCAGCGACGCTCGACGCCGGTTTCGGCGGCTTCGGCAACGACGGCGACAACGAGATCACCGGCCTGCACGTCTCGGACGGCGATCCCGGGGTCGGCGGCATCCTTGGCGCCAAGCTGCCGGAGCTGAGTAACCCCAAGTGGCGCTGGTTCTACACCCAGCAGCATGGCGACAACCGCACATACGAGGTGACCGTCGACGGTCACGGCCAAGGCTAGGAACGAGTTTCGGGCCGCGTCGGGCCCGAAAGAGAGGGAGAGTGGGCCCGGGGAGCGATCCCCGGGCCCCTCGCCAATTGGCCTGCTGCTCAGAGCTTCCCGGCCGAGCGCAGGTACTCGTCGAGCGGTCCCGTTTTCTGCGTGTCCTCGTAAACCTCGTACTCCCGCAGCAGGCCCCAGGAGAGGCGGCCCCAGATCACGTAGCGGTTCTCGTAGACCCGCTCCCCGGTGGGCGAGTCGAGGTGGTCGCGGCCGCGGATGCAGATCGTCTGCCTCCAGGGAAAGCCCTTGAGGACAACCTCGTCAGGGTAGATCTGCAGGCCGGCATCGACGAAGCGTTCGAGCCACTTCTGGAGCTCGTCCTTGCTTTCCAGTTCGGTTGCCCATGAGCTGTCGCCCGGGAAGCGGAAGCGGATGTCCTGCGCGTCCAGGCGCAGGGTTGGCCCGATGTCCCCCTCCCGGATTCTCGCCATGTTGTGCTCGATCAACTTCTTGGCCAGCCAGGACAGCATCGACGCCTCCTCGGGTCGGTGGGTTGCCTGGACGCTACTAGCGCGAGGTGAGCCCAGCAGCGATCGCCGCCAGATCCTTCGGCCGCAGCAGGGCTACGAGCGTGCTGCCGTCGACGATCGCCAGGCCTCCCTTGCGCAGCTTCACGCTGGCGCCGGAGAGTCGGGCGACCTCGCCGGAGAAGTCCGGCTCGTGGCCGACGAGGAGCGTGTCGCCGCGACCGGCGCTGAGGGCGAGCGAGTCGAAGGGCCCGCCACGCAGCTCCTCGGCGACCTCTGGCTCGAGGCCGAGTGGGGCGCAGGCGATCCGGGCAGTCTCCACCGCACGTGCCTTCGGGCTCGTCAGGCAGGCGTCGATGTTCGTGCCGAGCGCCGCCAGCGCCTCGCCCGCCGCCTTTGCCTGCCGCTCGCCCTTGGCGGTCAGCCGGCGCGCCGCGTCGTCCCCGTCGCCGGGCTCGGCGTCGCCGTGTCGGAGTAGGTAGATCATCGGCCGATCGTATGTGGCCGGTGGAGAGAAGCGGGCCTTATCCTCGGCCTGGTGCCTCGCCGACTCGCAGCCGCCGTCTTGCTCGTCGCCCTAACGGCCGTGGTGTTCTGCCAGGCCGCCGCGGCCCGTTGGTACCCGGTGCCGAGCACGTCACCGTGGCAGTGGCAGCTGCAGGGCCGTATCGACACCGGCATCGAAGCCTCCGTCTTCGACGTCGACGGTTTCGAAACCCCGGTGGGTGTCGTGCGGCGCCTGCACCGCCAGGGCCGGCGCGTCGTCTGCTACCTCGATGTCGGCAGCTGGGAGAGCTACCGGCCCGATGCGGGCGCATTCCCGCGTTCGGCGATCGGCCGCCGCTACGAAGGCTTTCCCGACGAGCGTTGGCTCGACATCCGTCGCTTCCGTCTTTTCGCCAAGTCGCTGAAGCGTCGCTTCGACATCTGCGCCCGCAAGGGTTTCGACGCTGTCGAGCCGGACAACCTCGCCGGTTGGGAAAACAAGACGGGCTTCCCAATCACGGCAGCAGCCCAGCTGCGCTTCAACCGCTGGGTGGCCCGCCAGGTACATCGCCGGGGCATGGCGGTGGCGCTGAAGAACGACAGCCGACAGGTCGGGAAGCTATTGAGCGCCTTCGACTTCGCGATCGTCGAGCAGTGCTTCCAGTACGAAGAATGCGGACTGTACGAGCCGTTCGTGCGCGCCGGCAAGGCCGTCTTCGAGACCGAGTACGAACTGGAGCCGGCCGACTATTGCGAAGCCGCGCGGCCTCACTCGGCTTCAGCGCGATCGGCAAGTCATACGACCTCTTCGCACAACCCTGGCGAGCATGTCCATGAGTCCGCTTGATTCCGAGTCGACTCGTTGAAGGTTTCCCGGGTCATAGGCCAGGTAATCCTTCAATGAGCCCTACAGCCCCATCAATTTGCCCAGGATCTCCTTCATCACCTCGTCGGTGCCGCCGCCGATTGGGCCGAGGCGGGCGTCGCGGACGGCGCGCTCGATGCCGTACTCCTTCATGTAGCCGTAGCCGCCGTGGATCTGGAGGGACTGGTCGGCGATCTCGAGGACGGCGCGCTGGGTGACGAGCTTGGCCATCGTCACCTCTTTGATGCAGTCCTGCCCCTCGTGGAAGAGGCGCAGGCCGTTGTAGGTGAGGGCGCGGGCGGCCTCGGCCTTGGTCGCCATCTCGGCGACGTGGTGGCGGATCGCCTGGAACTTGCCGATCGGCCGGCCGAAGGCTTCGCGCTCGAGCGCGTATGAGACGGTGGTCTCGATCAGGCGCTGCATCGCGCCGACGGCGCCGATCGCCATCAGTAGCCGCTCCCAGGCGAAGTTGGCCATGATCAGCTTGAAGCCCTCGTTCTCCTCCCCGAGCAGGTTCTCGGCGGGCACCTCGACGTCGGTGAAGGCCAGCTCGCCGGTGTCCGAGGAGTGCCAGCCCATCTTCTCCAGCTTCTGCGCCACCTCGTAGCCGGGCATCTCGCGCTCCAGCACGAGGAAGGAGATCCCGTGGTGGCCGCCCTCCTGCGTCGTCTTGCAGGCGCAGACGAGGAAGTCGGCGCGCACGCCGTTGGTGATGAAGGTCTTGGAGCCGTTGACGACGTAGCCGCCGTCGACCTTGCGGGCGAAGGTGGAGATGCCGGCGACGTCGGAGCCCGCGCCCGGCTCGGTGATCCCCAACGCGCCGATCTTCTCGCCGGCGATCCCCGGCACGACCCAGCGCTGCTTCTGCTCCTCGGTGCCGAAGTTGAAGATCGGCGGCATCGCGATCGAGGTGTGGGCGTTGAGGCTGGCGGCGACGCCGCCGGAGCCGCCGCTGCGCGCCAGCTCCTCGACCCAGACAGCGTCATGCAGGTGGGTGCCACCCTGGCCGCCGTACTCCTCGGGGAACTTCAGCCCGAGGAAGCCGAGCTCGGCGCAGCGCCCGTAGAGCTCGCGGGGGAATTCCCGCGCGTCCTCCCACTCAGGGACGTTGGGCGCGATCTCCTTGGAGACAAAGCGGCTGACGGTCTCGCGCAGCTCCTCGTGCTCCTCGTCGAAGGGGGGGAGGGTCGCGCGCGCGCCGGTGTCCTTGATTACAGCCATCTATCTATTCCTCTCGCCTGGCTTTCGTTGCGGACGTTTCAGTTTCGTTTGAGGTCTCTAATCTCAGAAACACATTGTCTGAGCAGAGATCGGCTAGCGTGGGTAGCATGGAGCGCACGATGTGGACGGACGAGCGACTCAACGACAGGTTCGACGGCCTGGACCAGCGGCTCGACCGGGTCGACTGCGATATTCGCGAGTTGCGCACGGCGGTGCATCAGCTTTGGGGATCGACGATTGTCGGGTTCTTGGTCGTCATCGCGACCGTCATTGCCACGAACACCTGAGACGGACCTAGTCATTGAGCATCGTGTAGCCGCGGCCCGCGTGGTCGAAGCCGAGCAGGTCGCCGCTTGGATTCTTCGGGCCGCCGTGGTGGTAGGCGCGAACCTCGGCGATCAGGCCGTCGCGGAAGGCGAACCACTCGGTGCCCCGGTCGAGCCGCTTCTGGCCGCTCTTCGGATCGCGCCAGGTCATCGTCCACTCGATCGCGGCCTGGTCGCCTTCCTCGATCGCGTTCTCGACGAACCACTGGGCCTCGATGCTCTTGACCGCGAGGTCCGTCATCTGCCCGATTGTCTCGGCCCCCTCGTGCGGGCCGAGACGCGTGTAGTAATGGGTGGCGTCGTCGGTGAAGTGCGCCGCGACGGCATCGGCGTCGCCGGTGTTCAGCGCTGCGTAATAGGAGCGGATGTGGTCGACGTGGGAGCCCATCGGACCTTTTCCGTCCTATAGCCCGTATGAGCGCCCGATCACGTCGAGCATCACCTCGTCGGTGCCGGCGCCGATCCGGTTGAGCCGCACGTCGCGGTAGGCGCGCTCGATCTCGTACTCCTTCATGTAGCCGTATCCACCGAGGATCTGAACGGCGTCGTCTGCCACCTCGCAGGCGATCCGCGAGGCGTAGAGCTTCGCCATCGTGATCTCACGCACCGGGTACTCGCCGTTGGCGAAGCGCCAGGCCGTCGCGTAGGTGAACTGCTTTGCCGCCTCGGTCTTCGTCGCCATCTCGGCGAACTTGTGGCGGATCGCCTGGAACTTGCCGATCGGCCGGCCGAAGGCTTCGCGCTCCTTCGCGTACTCGAGGGTCTTCTCGATCATCCGCTCCGCCCCCGCGTGGCAGCCGGCGGCGGCGACCAGCCGCTCGCCCTGGAGCTCCCAGGCGATGTGGTAGAAGCCCTTGCCTTCTTCGCCGAGGATCGCGCTCTCCGGCACGCGAACGTCTTCGAAGGAGAGCTCGCCGGTGTCGGAGGCGTGCATGCCGAGCTTCTCCAGCTCGGCCGAGACGGTGAAGCCCGGTACGTGCTCGCCGTTCTCGTCGCGCAGGTCGACGACGAAGAGCGTGATCCCGTCGTGGCGCGCGTTCGGGTCAGTCTTGGTGACCAGGACGATGAAGTCGGCGCGCGGCCCGTTGGTGATGAACGTCTTCGAGCCGTTGATGACGAATTCGTCGCCGTCGCGGATCGCCGTCGTGCGGATGCCGGCGACGTCGGAGCCGGCGCCCGGCTCGGTGATTCCGATGCAGCCGATCTTCTCGCCCTTGAGGCCCGGTTCCAGGTACTTGCGCTTCTGCTCCTCGGTGCCGAGCAGGTGGATCGGCGGCAGCACCATGTCGCTCTGCACCGCGAAGCCCATGTTCGTCCCACCGGAGCCGGTGTAGCTCATGCACTCCGCACGGACCAGCGAGTAGTAGTAGTCGCCGCCCTGGCCGCCGTACTCCTCGGGGAAGCAGAGGCCAAGGAAGCCGAGTTCGCCCGACCGCTTCATGATCTCCGAGGGCCAGTAGGTGTCCTCCCACTCGTTGCGGTGGGGGTACATCTCCTTCTTCACGAACGCCTTCATCGACTCGCGCAGGTCTTCGTGCTCCTGACTGAAGATGAAGTGCTTGCCGCCCCCCTCGAAGTTGGGTTTGATGACTTTGGAGCCGTCCGAAGTTGCAGTCGCCATGGGTCTCTCCTCGTTCGCAGTTCGTCGACCGACGTGTCTGAGTTTGCCCACCCATATGGGGGCATAAGCTCAGACACGCCTTGCGGTGGTGGACAGTAGCACTTCCCACTTCCTACGGAGTCGGCTATGGTGGCGACTCGATGGACTACGAGGTCGTCAAGTACGAGGTCGCCGACGGGGTCGCGACGGTGACGCTAAACAACCCGGAGAAGCGCAACATGCTCTCCGGCCAGATGCTGGTCGAGCTGGTCGACGCGATGAAGACGGCGCGCGACTCCGAGGAGGTGCGCGCCGTTGTACTCACGGGCGCGGGAGAGAAAGTCTTTTGCGCGGGCGCCGACCTCGGTGGCTTCAGCGCTGACGCGCCGCTCGTCGCCAAGCACTTCGCCACCGACCTCTTCCTTGAATATTTCCGGCTGATGCCGCGCCTCGGCAAGCCGAGCCTCTGCGCGGCCAACGGCCACGTCCTCGCGGGGGGGATGGGCCTCGCCCTCTCCTGCGACCTGCTGATCGCCAAGGAGGGCGCCACCTTCGGCACGCCGGAGATCAACGTCGGCGCCTTCCCCTACATGATCATGGCGATCATCTACCGCAACGTTCCGCGCAAGAAGGTCAACGAGATGATGCTGCTGGGCGAGCGGCTGAGCGCCGAGCAGGCGGTCGAGTACGGGCTCGCCAACAAGGTCGTCCCCGCGGGGGAGTTCGACTCCGCGGTCGCCGACTGGGCGGCGAAGCTCGCCTCGAAGAGCCCGGTGCTGATGCGCCTCGGCCACGACGCGATGTACCGCCAGCAGGACATGAGCGTCGACGACGCGCTCGAGTTCCTGCGCTCGCAGCTCTCCCTCACCTTCTCGACCGAGGACATCGTCGAGGGCGTCAGCGCATTCTTCGAGAAACGCGAACCGCAGTGGAAAGGCAGATAGTGGGGAGCACGGAGCAAGAGACGAAACACCTGCTGCCGGGTACCGCGCCGCTGGGCGAGCTGACCGAGCAGCTGCACGAGCGGCGCGAGAAGGCGAAGCTCGGCGGCGGCGAGGAGAAGATCGCCAAGCAGCACGAGCGCGGCAAGCTGACCGCGCGCGAGCGCATCGCCCTGCTCGTCGACGAGGGCACCTTCGTCGAGATGGGGATCCACGGCCGTCCGCACTTCGCACAGCGCTCGATGGACGGCAAGGAGGCGCCCGCCGACGGCGTCATCACCGGCTGGGGTGACGTCGACGGCCGCCCATGCTGCGTCGCCGCCTATGACTTCACGGTGATGGCCGGCTCGATGGGGATGACCGGCGAGCTCAAGGTCACCCGCCTGCGCGAGATGGCCCTCTCCAAGCGCATGCCCTTCATCTGGCTGCTCGACTCGGCCGGTGCCCGGATCCAGGAGGCGGCGGGCTCGATCTTCGCCGGCTCTGGCCACCTCTTCCGCGAGGAGGTCGAGATGTCGGGCGTGATCCCGATGGTCGCGGCGATGATGGGCCCCTGTGCCGCCGGCACCGCCTACATCCCGGCGCTCGCCGACTTCGTGCCGATGGTCTCCGGCCAGGGGGCGATGGCGCTCGCCGGCCCGCACCTGACCAAGGCCGTCACCGGCGAGGACATCACGATGGAGGAGCTCGGCGGCGCCAAGGTCCACTGCCGCAAGTCGGGAGTGGGGGACCTGGAGGTGAAGGACGACGAGGAGTGCATCGCCGCGGTCAAGGCCTACCTCTCCTACTTCCCCTCCAACTGGGAAGAGAAGCCGCCGCTGCGCGAGGTCTCCGACCCGGTCGATCGCGCCTCAGAGAAGCTGATGGAGATCGTCCCCGACTCCTCGCGCCAGCCCTACGACATGTACGACGTGATCCGCGAGATCGTCGACGACGGCGAGTTCTTCGACCTGAAGCCGAAGTTCGCCAAGACGCTGATCACCTGCTTCGCCCGCTTCGGCGGCCAGCCGGCGGGGATCGTCGCCAACCAGCCCAAGCAGCTGGCCGGCATCCTCGACAACGACTCGGCCGACAAGGCGGCGCGCTTCATCAACCTCTGCGACGCCTTCAACATCCCGCTCGTCTTCCTCCAGGATGTGCCCGGCTTCATGGTCGGCGCCAAGGTCGAGCACGCCGGGATCATCCGCCACGGGGCGAAGATGCTCTACGCGGTCAGCCGCGCCACCGTGCCGAAGGTGACCGTCGTCATCCGCAAGGCCTACGGCGCCGGCTACTACGTGATGTGCGGCAAGGCCTACGAGCCGGACCTGATCGTTGCCTGGCCCGGCGCCGAGATCTCGGTGATGGGGGCGGAGGGCGCGGTCAACATCATCGGCCGCTCGATGATCGAGGCCTCCGACGACCCCGAGGCGACGAAAGAGTCGATGCTGAACGCGGTGCGCGAGCAGATCGACCCCTACATCGCCGCCGGCAACGCCGTGATCGACGATGTCATCGACCCGCGCGAGACGCGGCCCACCATCGTCAACGCTCTCCGCATGGCCAGGAACAAGCACGTCGAGAAGCCGCGCAAGCGGCACGGGGTGATGCCGGTATGAGTCAGTTCGGCGACCCGGTCGTGATCAGCTGCTCGATCAGCGGCGTGATCGCCAACCGCGACCAGTGTCCGGCGATCCCCTACACGCCCGAGGAGTACGCGGCGGAGGCGCGCCGCGCAGTCGACGAGGGCGCTTCCCAGATCCACATCCACGCCCGCAAACCCGACGGCACGCCGTCCTACGAGATCGAGGACTTCCGCGCGATCACCGAGGCGATCCTCGCCGAGGTCGGCGACGTGATCGTCAACTACTCGACCGGGGCGATCGGCATCCCGATCGAGAAGCGACTCGAGTACCTGCGCGAGCTGAAGCCCGACGTCGCCGCGCTCAACATGAGCTCGATGAACTACGCCAAGTACTCGCCCAAACGCAAGGACTTCGTCTTCAAGGCCGTCTTCGAGAACAGCTTCGACACGATCATCGAGTTCCTCACCGCGATGCGCGATCTCGGAATCAAGCCCGAGCACGAGTGCTTTGACTCCGGCCACGTCGCCAACCTGGATCCACTGATCGACATGGGGCTGCTGGAGCGGACGCCGCTGCAGATCTCGCTCGTGATGGGGGTCAACGGCGGCATCCGGCCGACCCCTCGCAATGTCGCCCTGATGTCCGACCAGATCCCGGGCGGAGCCGAAGGCGAGCACCAGTGGCAGGTGATCGGCATCTCGCGTGACCAGTGGAAGCTGCTCGGCACCTCGCTGGTGCTCGGCGGCAACATCCGCGCCGGCGTCGAGGACAACCTCTACCTGCCGAACGGCGAGATGGCCCGCTCCAACGGTGACCTGATCGCCAAGGCGCGCCAGATGGCCGAAGACGTCGGCCGCACGGTGGCGAGCGTCGCCGAGGCACGCGAGCTGCTGGGGGTTCCGAAGCGTGACCGCGCTGCCGCTTAGCGACGTCAAGGTCCTCGACCTGACCCGCCTCCTGCCGGGTGGCTTCTGCTCGCTGCTGCTCGCCGACCTCGGCGCCGAGGTGCTAAAGGTCGAGGACACCGGTATGGGCGACTACATCCGCTGGGCGCCGCCCTACTACGGCAGCGACGAGCAGCAGGAGCTGGGCACGCGCTCATCGCTCTACCTGGCGCTCAACCGCGGCAAGCGCTCGGTCCGCCTCGACCTGAAGAACGAGAAGGGGAGGGAGGCGTTGCTGCGGCTGGTCGAACGCCACGACGTCGTGCTCGACGGCTTCCGCCCCGGCGTGCTCGACCGGCTCGGCGTCGGCTACGAGCGCATGCGCGACGCCAATCCCGGCATCGTCTTCTGCGCGATCACCGGTTACGGCCAGGACGGCCCCTACACGCAGCGCGCCGGCCACGACATGAACTACCTCGGCCTGGTCGGCGTCCTCGGCCTGACCGGAGCCAAAGACGGTCCCCCAGTGCAGTCCGGCGGCCAGATCGCCGACCTCGGCGGCGGCGCTCTGATGGCCGCCTTCGGGGTGCTCGCCGCCCTGCACGAGCGGCGCCGCTCCGGCGAAGGGCAGATGGTCGACGTTTCGATGGCCGACGGTGCCCTCTCCTGGCTGGCGCTGGTCGCGGGCCGCTACTTCTGCGACGGCGAGGTGCCGCAGCGCGGCGAGCAGCAGCTCGCCGGCGGCCTGCTCTGCTACCTGCCCTACGAGGCGAGCGACGGCTGGGTCACCTGTGGCGCGCTCGAGCCGAAGTTCTGGGCCGCCTTCTGCAACGGCGTCGACCGTCCCGACCTGGTCGAGGCCCAATTCGAAGCACCGGGCTCCGAGGCCTGGGAGAAAGTCGCCGAGGTCTTTCGCACGCGCAGCCGCGCCGAGTGGAAGGCCTTCAACGACGAGCACGACTGCTGCATCGAGCCGGTCCTCGATATCGACGAGGCGCTCGATTCCGAGCTGGTCCGTGCCCGCGAGATGGTCGTCGAGGTCGAGCAGCCGCAACTGGGCACCGTTCGCCAGCTCGGCGCGCCGGTGAAGATGAGCCGCACGCCCGCCGACCCGACCCGACCGGCGCCCGCCTTCGGCGAGCACACCGACGAGGTCCTGCGCGAGGCCGGCTACTCCGACGAGGAGATCGCGGCGATGAAGGAGTCGGGCGCCGCCGCCGGTCCCTCCGCCGACGCGGCGGGCACCTTCCGCGCATGAGCGCCAACGGCGCCAACGGCGACCTCCTGAGGGTCGGTGAGCTGGCCGAGGCATCCGGTGTCCCGGTGCCGACGATCAAGCACTACCTGCGCGAGGGCCTCCTGCCCGAGCCGGTGAAGACGAGCCGCAACATGGCCTACTACCCGCCCGAGTTCGTCGAACGGATCAAGCTGATCAAGCAGCTGCAGGAGGAGCGCTTCATGCCGCTGAAGGCGATCAAGTCCGTGCTCGACGAGGACCCCGAGCGCGCGCGTACCCTGCTCGAGCTCGAGGACCGGATCCTCGACCGCGCCCTCGCCGGCGAGCGCACCCGGACCAGCGCCGCCGAGGTCCGCGAGCGCTACGGCGTCCCCAAGGACGTCCTCGACCGGCTCGAGAAGCTCGAGGTCCTCAGCCCCAACAGCCGTGGCTACTCGCCGTCCGACATCAAGATCATCGAGGCGATCAGCCGCTTCCGCGCCGGCGGCTACGACGAGCAGATCGGCTTCACCGTCTACGACACGCTGCGCTACAAGACCGCCCTCGAAGACCTCGTGCGCCAGGAGGTGGAGGTGGTGATGGAGCGCCTCGCCGGCGAGGTCCCGCCCGAGCGCGTGGTCGAGATGCTGGAGAGCGGCGCCCAGCCCCTGCAGGACCTGATCGCCGCCCTCCACACCAAGCTGATGGTCGCCGAGCTAGAGCGTCACCGCGCCAGTCGCGGCTGAAGTTACTATAGATTTTCTGAGCAAATTTCCCCGATGAAGGGAGCATGATGAGATCGTCCACCATCGTTGGCATCGTCCTCGCTGCGGCGGCATGTGTGCTGCTCTTGGCGGCGCCGCTGGCCTCGGCAGAAACGACCCTGTGTAAATCCAACCAGGATCCTTGCCCAGAAAGCGAAGAATATCCTGAAGGGACGCACTTCGAAGCTGTCGCCAAAGACCTGACCCTCGTCAACGCATACGAATTAGAAACACTCGAGACGGTGACTTGCGAAGAATCGGTCCTGTCAGGCGAAGTGTACCTCGAAGGGGAAGTCACTCTCACGGGTATCTCGTTATCCGGTTGCAAATCAAGTCTCAACTTCAAATGCAAAGGAGCCACTACTCAGGCATTGGGCACGCTCTTGCTCTCAAATATCGGAGAAGGGATAGGGACTGCCACCTTCAGCGAAACCAAAGTTCAAGTGAGCTGCTTTTTCATTTGCACGTACTCATATGGTGAAAAAGAACCAGCCTTCGATTTCTTATCGACAACTGGAGAAAAACCCGCTTCGCTAGCCGCGAAAGAAGTGGTATTCCCCAAAATGAATGCTTTCTGTCCACCGGAAACGACCATCACCGCGACGTACAAAGTGACGTCACCCACACCTCTATACATCTCTTCTTAGAGGAAACGCACCGGCTCACCCGGCGATCTCAGGTCGCCGCGGTGAGCCGGTCGCGCTCGGTTTCGACTTTGCGCAGCGTCATCAGGTGGCCACGGCTCGTGGCGGCTCGGGCTGCCTCTTCCAGGGCTTCTGCGGCGCCGGACGCACCGGTGGCCGCGCGCGCCTGGGCGAGGACGTGGAACGCGAGGGGGATCTGCCAGCCCATCTCCCTGCGGTTCGCCGTGCTCGTCGCCCACTCCGCCTCCTCGAGGGCTTCCTCGTTGCGACCGAGGGCGAGCAGGGCGCGAGCGCGCAGGATCGAGCGCCAGGCCTCGGTCTCGCCGCCCGCGCCCATCGCCTCGCGGTAGAGGCGATCGGCAAGCTCGATCGTCTCGAGCGCTTCCTCCCCCGCGCCGACAGCCAGAAGCACGTAGGCCAAGGAGGTCAGCGCCGTGCTGCGCGAGAAGACGTCCCCGAGCTGCTCGGTCAGCTCGCAGCTGCGCCGGGCCAGTGCCAGCGCCGCCTCGACCTCTCCTCGGTCGGCGAGCATCAGGCAGCGTGAGCCGCGGGCCCAGCCCTCGGTCTCTGGGTCTTCGTGCTCGACGGCGAGTCGCAGCGCCTCGTCGAGCAGCGCTTCGGCCTCCTCTGGTCGGTCGCGCTCGCGCATCACCACCGACTTGGCGTTCAACCCCCACGCGATCGGGCAATCAACGACGACACCCGCGCCCAGGGTCGGGTCTCCGCCGGTCAGCTCGAGCATCTCGTCGATCGTCTCCTCCAGGGTCTCCAGGTCCCCCGCGCACATGTAGGCGTAGGCGCCGGCGCCGCGAACGGCTATCCGCAGAGAGGCATCCCCGGTCTCGTCCGCGAGCTGTATCGCCTCCTTGGCGGCGGCGATCCATTCGGCCGAGCCCTCGGCGGCGCCGGGCCTCACGGCGGTGAGCAGCTTCAAGAGGATGAGCGAATGCGCGTCCCCGGTCCGCTCGGCGATCGCGCCGGCCTCCACTGCCAACGCGTCCGCCTCCTCGCGCTCCATCCCGAGCCGCCAGGCGTATTCGAGTTGCAGCATGCGCGAGGAGAGCGCCAGCGCCAGCGTCTCCTCGTTCTCCTCCAGCTTCCCGGCCAGGACCGTCACTCGCTGCCATAGCCGCAGCGCGTCCTGGGGTCTCGTGTGTCCCGCCCAGTGGGCGGCCCGGGCGGACCAGCGCGCCGCTTCCAGGGTCTCCCCGCCCGCTTCCATGTGATGGGCGACCAGCGCCGCCAGCTCATCGAGGCGGTCGGGCTCCAGCTCGACCAAGGCCCGCGCGGCCGCCGCATGGGTCGCTGCGCGACGATCGGCGAGCTGGGTCCCGTAGGCGACCTCCCGCGTGAGCGGGTGGCGGAAGGCGACCACGCGTTCCGGGTACAGCTCCGTTTCGTAGAGGTAGCCGCCGTCGACGAGCTCGCAGAGGGCGGGGTCCAGCGCCTCCTCGCTCAACCCCGCCGTCAAGCCCAGGGCGCGTCCGCCGATCTCCTTGCCCACCACCGAGGCCACCTGAAGCAGCTGCTTGGCCTCCGGGCCGAGGCGGTCGATGCGGGCCGCCAGCACCGCCTGGACGGTCGCGGGGACGCCCGCCTCCTCTACCGGCCGCACCAGCCGGTAGGCGCCCCGTTCGCCCTCGAAGTGGCCGGCCTCGACCAGCTCGCGGACGATCTCCTCGACGAAGAAGGGATTGCCGGCTGTGCGCTCGTGGACCGGGCCCTCGAGGCCGTCGAGCGAAGGATCCTCGCCGGCGATGTCGCGCAGCAGCTCCCGTGTATCAGCCGCTCCCAGCGGTTTCAGGGGGAGATCGCGGTAGATCGGCGAGTCGTCCCGCCCGAGCGAGTGCTCCGGGCGGAAGTTGACCACGGCGAGGGTGTTGGTATCCACGATTGAGCCGACCAGCTCGCCGAGCAGCGCGTTGCTGCCCTCGTCCAGCCAGTGCAGGTCCTCGACCACGAGCACGACCGTGTCGCGGCGTGCCGGGGCGTTGATCAGGCGGCAGACGACGCGACCCAGCGCCCGCGCCCGCGCCTCGGGACTCATCTGCGAGACGGGCCGATCGGGGTCCGGGACGCCGAGGAAATCGAAGACGAGCGGCAGATCCTCAGCGAAGTCGGGATCGAGGAGCAGCGCCCGGCCGGCGATCTTCTCGCGCGTGAGCCGCTCCGACTCGCGGTCGCCGATGCCGAAGTAGGAACGCAGCATCTGCAGCACCGGCATGAAGGGGATCGACTGTCCATGCGATTGCCCCTGCGCTTCGAAGACCTCGATCCCGCGCTCGCGGCAGCGCTCGCAGAACTCGTGGGTGAGGCGGCTCTTGCCGACGCCCGGTTCGGCGACGATCCCGACGACCGCGCCCTCGCCGGCGCCCGCTCGCTTCAGCGCCTCCTCGAGCGTTGCCATCTCGGCATCGCGACCGACGAAGCGCGAGAAGCCGCGCTCGCGAGAGAGGTCGAGGCGCGAGCGCGCCGCCCCGACTCCGACCAGCTCGAAGACGTCAACCGGGCGGCTGACGCCCTTGACCTCGAAGGCGCCCAGCTCCTTCAGCTCGAGGAAGCCGTGTGCGAGTGCCGCGGTTTGCTCGGTCAGATAGGCCGATCCCGGCTCGGCGAGCGCCTCCATCCGCTGCGCCAGGCCGACCGTGTGGCCGATCGCGGTGTACTCGCCCTCCCCGCCGGCGCCGATCGCGCCGGCGACGACCTCGCCCGAGTTGATCCCGATCCGGGTAGAGAAGTTGAGGCCTGGCCCGCGGCGCAACTCCGCCGCGTACTCGCCGACCTCGTCGAGCATCTGCAGCGCCGCGTAGCAGGCACGGCGTGCGTGGTCCTCGTAGGCAACGGGGGCGCCGAAGACGGCCATGATCCCGTCGCCGGTGAACTTGTCGACGGTGCCGTCGAAACGCTCGACGGCCGCCGCGAGGATGGCGAAGAAGCGCTGCATGATCTTGCGCCACTCCTCCGGATCCTGCGTCTCGGCCAGGTCCATCGAGCCGCTCACGTCGGCGAAGAGGACCGTGACCTGCTTGCGCTCCCCGTCGTCCGCGTTGGTTTCCGTGCCGATTGCGCCGATCTCGGCCATGCCGGAACAAGGTTACGACCCCGGTAGCCTGGGCGCGGTGAAATCGGTGCTCGTAACCGGTTCTTCGACCGGCATCGGCCGCGCGACGGCGCTGCGGTTGGACCGGGACGGCTGGCGAGTCTTCGCCGGCGTGCGTCGCGAGGAGGACGCCGAGGCGTTGCGCGCCGAGGCTGGCGAGCGGCTCACGCCGGTGATGCTCGACGTCACCGACCCAGGGCAGATCGCCGCCGCCGCCGACCTGATCGACGGGGCGGTGGGGGAGGGCGGCCTCGAGGGACTCGTCAATAACGCAGGCGTCGCGATCCTCGGACCGCTGGAGATGATCCCGCTCGACGACTTCCGCCGTCAGCTCGAGGTCAACCTCACCGCTCAGGTCGCGGTGACGCAGGCGCTGCTGCCGGCGATCCGCCGTGCCCGCGGCCGCATCGTCTTCGTCAGCTCGATCGGCGGCCGCATGGCGCTGCCCTTCGGCGGTCCCTACCACGCGGCCAAGTTCGGCCTCGAGGCGGTGTCGGACTGCCTGCGGCAGGAGTTGCGCCCGTGGGGGATCCACGTCTCAGCGATCGAGCCGGGCTCGATCGACACCCCAATCTGGGAGCGGGGTGAGCAGATTGCCGACGAGGTCTCGTCTCGTGCCCCCGCCGCGCAGGAGGAGCTCTACGGAGCGACGATCGAACGCTTTCGCGCCGCCGTCAGGCGCACCGCCGAGCGTGGCATCGCCCCCGAAAAGGTCGCGGCCGCCATAGCCCACGCGCTCGAGGCCAGGCGACCCCGCACGCGCTACGTCGTCGGCGCCGACGCCCGCGGGCAAGCTCTGCTCGCACGACTGCTCCCAGATCGCGCCCTGGACGCCGTCGTTCGCCGCGTGATGCGAATCTGATTGACTGGTCAGTCAACCAGGAGAGACAACGCACTTTGCGCGTAGCCGCCGTACAGCTCAACTCAACCGCCGACAAGGACCGCAACCTGGAAGCGGCCGAGCGACTGGTGCGCGCCGCCGCGGCCGACGGCGCCGAGCTCGTCGCCCTACCGGAGAAGTGGAACCTGCTCGCCGCCGGTCCCGAGCTCCTCGCCGGCGCCGAGCCGCTCGAGGGCCCGACCCTGACCGCCGCTCGCGCCTGGGCTCGCGAGCTCGGCATCCACCTGCTCGCCGGCAGCGTCTCCGAGCAGGGCCCGGACGGCAAGGCCTTCAACACCTCGGTACTGATCGGCCCCGATGGCGAGGATCTCGCCGCCTACCGCAAGATCCACATGTTCGACGTCGACGTCGACGGCATCGCCTATCGCGAGTCCGACCACGAGGAGCCGGGAGGGGAGATAGTCGTCGCGTCGCTGCCTCAGGCCAGCCTCGGCCTCAGTGTCTGCTACGACCTGCGCTTCCCTGAGCTCTATCGGATCCTCGCCGTGCGCGGCGCCCGCATCGTCGCCGTCCCCTCGGCCTTCACGCTCGCCACCGGCCGCGACCACTGGGAGGTGCTGCTGCGCGCGCGGGCGATCGAGGACCAGGTCTTCGTCCTCGCCCCCAACCAGTTCGGCGAGGCGCCGCCGCACTTCCGCTCCTACGGCCGTTCGACGATCGTCGATCCCTGGGGCGTGGTCCTCGCCACCGCTCCCGACGAGGAGTGCTTCGTCGCCGCCGACCTCGACCTGGCCGCTCAGGAGCGCGTCCGCGAGAGCCTGCCCTCGCTTGCCAATCGTCGCCCGCAAGCCTACGCCTGGCCACAACTCGCGGAGGCTCGCGCCTGATGGCCAAGGCAACCGCCCCGGCGGTCGACAAGCGCCGCCAGATCCTCGACGCGGCGATCCGCGTCTTCGCCCGCCAGGGCTTCCACTCGACCCGCGTCTCGGACATCGCCGACGAGGCGGGGGTTGCCTACGGGCTCGTCTACCACTACTTCAAGTCCAAGGACGAGGTGCTCAACGAGCTCTTCAGCGAGCGCTGGTCGCTGCTCCTGGCGGCGATCGAGGAGACCGACCGCGAGGGTCCCTCGCCGCGTGCCAAGCTCGAGGCCGTCGCCGGCTTCATCGTCGACTCCTACCGTCACGACCCGGAGCTGATGAAGGTGATCATCGTCGAGGTCACCCGCGCCGCCAACTCCTTCGGCCGCACGCATCTGCCGGAGATTCGCAGCGCCTACGAGTCGATCGCCAAGATCGTCGCCGAGGGCCAGGAGGACGGCACCTTCCGCCGCGACGTCGACCCGACCTTCGCCTCGATGTCCTTCTACGGCGCGATCGAGCAGCTGCTCTCCGGTTGGATCTTCGAGCTGATCCCCGCCTCCGACACCGACTTCGACGAAGCAAAGTCGCTTGTAGTTGCGACGATCTGCGACGGTCTCGAGCCGCGATAGGTAAGGTCGGCGGCGATGGACAACGAGATCGTCAGGCGCCTCGTCTGGAGCGGCATGCTGACCGCGGCCACCGCCCTCGCGGGCATGATCGCGACGCGAGTCGCCGCCTTCGCCTACCGACGGGCTTTCGGCGAGGAGCCGCCCGAGTAGCGTGGCCGAGGGCGCCCCGACACCGCCGCCCCGCGAGGAGGAGCGCTCGGTCGGCGAGCTCGTCTTCGACGTCGCCGAGAAGAGCTCGTCGCTGATCCGCGAGGAGATCGAGCTGGCCAAGGCCGAGATCTCCGAGAAAGTCGGCAAGATCCTGCGCGGCTCCGTCGTCGGCGTCGCGGCCGGCACGTTCGCCTTCCTGGCCCTCATCCTCATCATGGAGGGAGTCGCCTGGCTGCTTGCAGAAGAGGTCTTCGACGGCAACGCCTGGCCCGGCTTCTTCGTCGAGGCCGCGATCTTCCTGCTGATCGCCGCGGGCGCCGGCTTCTTCGCCTACCGCTCGGTGCAGGCGGGCGCCCCGCCGATGCCCGAGCAGGCGATCGAGGAGGCGAAGCTGACCAAGGCGACGCTCGAATCGGGCGCCAAGGCGGGGAGCGAATGAGCGCCCATCCCGAGCAACGCCCGCCGTCGAGCGCCGGCGTGCCCGGCCGCAGCGCGGCTGAGATCCGCCGCGACCTCGACCTTCAGCGTCGCGAGCTCGGCACCTCGGTCGAGCTGCTGCGTGGTCGCGTCGCCGAGCTGACCGACTGGCGCCGCCAGGTGCGCGAGCACCGTAGCCAGCTGATCGCCGGCGCCGCGATTGCCGGTTTCGCCCTCGGCGGCCTGATGATGCTGCGCCGTCGTCGTTAATTTGGGTTACCTGATGAAAACCGGGGTAGTACCCGGACATGGTTGCCGTCGAGGCACCGGTAGCCGAGAGTCAGGTGCTGCGCATAGGCGCGCGCGCGCTCGACCTGCTCGCGGTGCCCCTCAATGGAATGATCGTTCGCGCGCTTGCTCGTGGGGCGCTGCGCCAGTCCGATCTGCGCCGGGAGCTGGGGAATCCGGCTGAGACCACATTGCGCGGGCACCTCGCCAGGCTCGAGGAATTAGGAGCCGTGCAGAGGCGGGTCTGGGCGGGCGGACCGCAATTCGCCCGCAACGAGCTGACCGCCACGGGCATCGACCTGCTGATCGTCACTCGGGCGCTGGAAGGCTGGCTCAGCCGAGCCCAACAGAAACCAATCCGGCTGGGAACCGTGCAGGCGAAGGGTGCGGTCAGGGCTCTGGTCGGAGCCTGGAACTCGATGCTCATGCGCGTGCTTGCGGCGAAGCCCCTGACCCTCACGCAGCTCGACCGACTGATCGGGCCCCTCAGCTACCCGGCTCTCGAACGACGCCTCGGGGCAATGCGGACGACGGGGTTGGCGGAGGCGACTCCGGGACAGCGCGGCACTCCCTACACAATCACTCATTGGGCGCGCCTCGCGGCTGGACCGATCATTGCCGCGGCGTTCTTCGAGTGCCTTCGCATGGCTGACGCGGCTCCCATTGCCGGGATCGACGTCGAGGCGGCTTTTCTTCTCGCCGTGCCGATTGCGCCGCTGCCGGCGGACACCGATGGCGTTTGCATGCTGGCAGCCGAGATGGGTCCCGCCGGCTCAAACGGCAACCGCTACGCCGGGGTCGAGGTGACGATCGACCGCGGCCGCATCGTCTCCTGCACCACCAAGCGGGCGGTCGAAACGCGCAACCACGCAGTGGGGCCCGGCCTGGCCTGGCTCGAAGCCCTGATCTACCGCCGGCCCGACCGACTGCAAATCGGAGGGGACAGCCACCTGGCTAGCAACTTGATCCATGGCGTACACGAGCAGCTTTTCGATTCCGCCAGGCACGTCCCCTGAGCAGCCTCCGGGCTCGCGCATTTGCGCCGCGCGCAGGCTGGTAAAACTGCGATTTGCAGGCAAAAGTCTCGCAATTTGAAAGTTCCTTCCCGTTCGGGTTGCGGTTAGTTGGTAAGCCCGAGCGAAGGCGGGTATCCATTGGGCTTGGCGCCCGTTTTCCCTGCGGGAGGCCCTGGAAGGACGGTCATGTGGGGGCGCTCGTGGTTCTCTCCCTGCCGCGAGCGTCCCCTGACCGTGCGGCAAGACGCCTTGCCCCAAGAGCGCACGCGCGCAGTTTTGCGCGGAATAGACGGACGTTCGATTGCGTTTGGCTTTAAATAGCCAAACAGAGGAGGCCGACCTCCGTTTACGTCATGGTGCTTGAGTAGGTCTTTGTTCGTGTAGTACAAGGCCCGCGGCAGTTCTGATGCGGCACGTCAGCTATTTACAAAAGGAGAAACTGGTGGGGGCGCCAGAACAGACAGAGACGCTTGGACGCGCTCGTGCGGGAGGGCAGGTGCTCTCCCTGCTTGCCCGTCCCCTCAACTGTCTCGTCGTCGAGGCCCTGGGGCGCCAGCCGATGCGCCTCGGCGGGCTGCTGAAAGAGCTTGGCGGTCCATCCCAAAGCACCCTGCGTGGACGCCTCGCCGATCTGGTCGCACTCGGCGCCGTTGCCAAGCGCGGCGGCGGCATGCCATACGCGGTCGAGAACGAGCTGACGGATGCGGGGAGGGACCTCTTGCGGGTCGTGGAGGCGCTCGCCGCCTGGCTCTCGCGCGCTCCGGCTGGGCCTATCCCACTTGGCAGCGTCGCGGCCAAAGGCGCGATCAAGGCGCTGGTGGGCGGCTGGGAGTCGACGATGCTGCGTGTCTTCGCTGCGCGTCCCCTTTCGCTGACGCAGCTGGACAGGCTGATCGCGCCGCTCAGCTATCCGGCGCTTGAACGTCGCCTCTCGGCGCTTCGAGCGACCGGGCTGGTCGAGCCGGTGCCGAACGGCGCTCGCGCTCCCTACGCGGTGAGCCGATGGGGTCGCGAGGCCATTGGGCCGGTCAGCGCCGCCGCTCGGTTCGAGCGAATTCACATGTCCGAGACAGCCGCGCGGCTGACGCCGATCGATGTCGAGGCCGCCTTCCTGCTTGCCACGCCGATCGCAAAGCTTTCGCCCCACACCGACGGTTTCTGCCAGCTGGCGGCCACGACCGACGGCGAGTCGCAGCGCCTCGCCGGCGTCAACGTCGCCATCGACCGCGGCGCCGTGGTCGAGTGCGTCGCCCGGCTCGACCCGGTGCCTCGCAACCGTGCTCTCGGCGACGCCGGAGCCTGGCTTCACGCGATGGTCCTCCGCGATCCCTCGCCGCTTCGCATCAGCGGCGACCAGGACCTCTCCCACCGGCTCGTCGCCGGCGTTCACGACGTTCTCTTCTCACCGAACGGGAAGGAGAACGGCAAATGAGACGCATAGAATCGCGCCCGTGGCCGACCTGGTGGAGATCAAGGCGATGATCGAGGGCGCCCTGCCGGGCGCCGCGGTCGAGGTGGTCGACGAGACCGGCGGCGGCGACCACCTGAGGGCGACGGTCACCGCCGCCCAGTTCGAGGGTCTCTCGCGCATCGACCAGCACAGGCTGGTCAAGGCCGCCGTCAAGGAGCGCTTCGACGATGGGGCGATCCACGCCCTCTCGGTGAAGACCGCCGTCCCGGGCAGCTAACCTGTGCCAATGGCCGATGCCGAGCTGAAGCAGAAGGTCGAAGAGCTGATCGCCGCCAACCCGGTGCTGCTCTTCATGAAGGGCACGCCGGAGATGCCGCGCTGCGGCTTCTCGATGCGGGTCGTGCAGGCGCTCGACGCGATGGACGTCGAGTACGGCGCCATCGACGTGCTGCCCGCGCTGCAGCCGCTGCGCGAAGTCACGGCCGAGATCTCCGACTGGCAGACCTTTCCGCAGCTCTACGTCAACGGCGAGCTGCTCGGCGGTGCCGACATCGTCGAGGAGATGTTCGACTCCGGCGAGCTGGCCGAGGCGCTCGGTGTCGAGCAGCCCGAGGCTGCGCCGGCACCGGCGGCCGCTGCCGCACAGGCGCCGCCGCTGCAGATCGAATAGGCGCCGCGGCGCGTTCCGGCGCCTGCCGGGTCTAGTGGGGTCCCGTGTAGGTGGTGATCAGCCGGCCGACGGCAGTTGCGTCTTCCGTCAATTCCCCCGGCGATCGGGGCCCTTCGGTTGGGTTGGGGTCAGCCAGGGCTTCTTCGGTCAGCCGTTTCGCCAGGGCCCGGTTCATTGCCCTGTGGCGAACGTGATCCAGCGCGAAGACCGCGAGCAGGACTCGAGCGTCTTTTGACGCTCTCGGGATGCAGTTTTCCCCGAACCACGACCAGCTGACGCCTTCGGGTAGCACGTTGGCGACGAGTTGGCGTTCGGTTGGCTTGAACTTGCTGACGAGGTCGGCGAACTGAACTTCGACTTTCCGTTCCCCGTTCTCCTTCACGTTCTTGAAACGCCCGAGGTAGACCGCCAGTTCCTTCGTGTCATCGGGCACGCTTCCCCATTCGAGAGGAACCCAGAGCGAGCCCCAGCCGCAGCGGATGCTCGGCTTGAGTTCGCCGTTGGCCTGAATGCCTTCGCTCTTGAGATCGATCACGGACGTGACGGATGCCGAGCTGCCGCCACAACCCCCGAGCGCCAAAAGTGCCGCAGCGGTTATGGCAAGTGCCGCAGCGGACAGCCCCGCCTTCTTGAGTCCCTCCTGCATCATGGGCAAGCGCCCACGATTTTAGTCAGATTTTCTTGTGATAACCGCTAGACGGCGGCGGGCTCGGCCGCATCGTCCTTGACCTGGAAGGACGAGCCGCAGCCACAGGCGGCTACGACGTTCGGGTTATTGACCTGAAAACCCGCACCCTGCAGGCCTTCCACGTAGTCGACCTCGGAGCCGAAGACGAACTGCATGCTCACCTTGTCGACGACGACGGACACGTCGCCGACCTCGAAAACGTGGTCATCGTCCTTGGCCCCGTCGAAGGCGAGCGCGTACTGGAAGCCGGAGCAGCCGCCGCCGCGCACGGCGACGCGCAGTGCCTGGCCCTCGGAATCCTCCTGTCCGGCAAGCAGCTCGGCGATCTTGCCCGCCGCCTTGTCAGTCAGGGAAATGGCTACTTGTAGCGTATCGCTCGTCTGGTCAGTCACTTCACAAAGTGTAGCGAGAGTTTTGATGGGAGAATCGCGGGCCTTGAGCCTCGACCCGAAAACCGCCGTCGTCTGCGACACGACCGCTTACCTGCCGGTGGAGCTGGTCGCCTCGATGGGCATCCAGACGATCAGCCTCTACGTCGCCGTCGACGGGGTCCAGGAGCCCGAGGCCGAGATCTCCGACTACGGTGCTTTCTACGAGCGCCTGCGCGCCTCGGAAGATGGCGCGACAACCTCCCAGCCCTCGGTTGGCGACTTCGTCACCGTCTACGAGCCACTCCTCGCCGCGGGTCGAGAGATCGTCTCGATACATATCTCCTCCGGCATCTCAGGCACGTTCGAGGCGGCCGGGCAGGCCCGAGAGCGCCTCGTCGCCGAGGGCAAGGGCGGCGAGCGCATCCACCTCTTCGACTCGCGTTCGGCCTGCGGCGGCATGGGTTACTCGGTGCTGGCGGCGGCGGCTGCGGCCAGGGGCGGTGCCGGTGCTGCCGAGGCCCTGGCGCGCGCCCGGCAGGCTCGCGAGGAGCTGAAGATGTGGTTCGCGATCGACACCCTCGAGTACCTGCGACGGGGCGGCCGGATCGGTGGCGCCCGTGCCTGGATCGGCTCGGCGCTGAAGATCAAGCCGATCCTCACCCTCGAGGAGGAGATCACCCCGGTCGAGCGCGTCCGCACTCGAGCCCGCTCGCTCGAGCGGCTGCGCGACTATGCGCGCCAGCGCCACGAGGCCGGCCTCGATGCCTGGGTGATCCAGCACATCCAGGACTTCGAGACCGCCAGTGCGCTGGCCGACGACTGCCGCGAGATCTTCGGCTGCGAGCCCGTCTATGTCTCCGAGATCGGACCCGTGATCGGCGCTCATGTCGGACCCGGCCTGATCGGTGTGGGCAGCGTCAGCAAAGCCGTCCTCGCCTGAGCGCCCTTCCCACCGTCCCGGATCCCCGACGATCCCCTAAGATCTTCGCGTGAAGTTTCTGGCACTAATCAGTTTCTGTTTTGCATTGACCTTTGCAGCGTGCGGAGGGGATTCGGGTCAATCGGCGACCGCGGGTGGGGACACGGCAGCGAAGCCGAAGCCCTGCCCTCGTGGCCCGACGGTGAAGATGTCGAAGGCCGAAATCGCGAAGCTGCCGCCCCTGAGGATCCCCAGGCCCCACGGCTCGCCCCCCCACAAGCTCACGCACATCGACCTACGCAAGGGAACTGGTCCCGGCATCCCGGAGGGCAATTTCGTGACGAACCGGGAGAAGGTCTACATCAGCTATTTCGTCGTCAGCTATCCGGAAGCCCTCCAAGGTCACCTGACCGGCCAGTATGGGCCGCGCGAATACGTACCCGAGGAACTCCCCAAGGGAGAGGCTCTGGGTCTCGTCGGGATGAAGGTGGGGGGTCGGCGCGAGATCATCACCCCTCCGAAGCTGATCTACCCCCACTGGCGGCCGAGTTGGGGTTACACGCCCTTCGTCGATATCTATGTGGTCGATCTGCTCGGCATGAAGCCGCCTCCCGACCGTCGGGTCGAATACCGGAATGGGCGCCCTTGCTAGCGCCGTTCCGGTTCCCGCTCGACGGCTGGGTTGCGGCATGAGGAAGCTGGCACTTGTCGGCTCCTGCCTGGTGATTGCCTTCGCCGGCTGCGGGAACAGCGGTCCGGGCCAGGCGGCTGGGTCCCTGGACGGTCACAGCGGCGAAAAGAGGATGTCGAAGGCCGAAATCGCGAAGCTGCCGCCCCTGAGGATCCCCAAGGCAAGTGGGCCGCCGCCTCGGAAGTTCACGATCGCCGACCTGCGCAAGGGCTCTGGGCAAGTGGTGACCAAGGCGGACGCAGTGTCCATTCGCTTTATCGAGGACACCTACCCCGAAGCTCGCAAGGGAAGGCAAGGTGGGTTGAGCGGCGGGGAGGTGAGCTGGCATCGCTGGGGACTCGATGAAGCCTCCAGGGGCCTTCAAGTGGGACTGCCCGGGATGAAGGTCGGGGGCCGCCGCGAGCTGATCGTTCCGCCGAAGGTGGCGTATCCGCGCTGGCAACCGAGCTGGGGCTACGCGCCCTACGTCTCCGTCTATGTGGTCGACCTGCTCGGGGTGGAACCGCGGACTTAGCCCGAGACGCGCTCGCCGAGCGCGCCGAGCATCTCCTCGACGCGGACGAACTTGACCCGAGGGCGCCCGTGCGGCTCGCCGCGGCCGACCTCGGCCTGGTCGATCGCCTGCCAGTCCTCGAAGCTGACGTAGCGGACGCCGCGCTCGCCGAGCAGTGTCTCGACCGCGGCCGGATCGGGGTTCTCGGGTGCCAGCAGCGTTTGCGACTCGACGTCGGCGAAGAGGTGCTGCACGGTCTCCAGGGCGTCCTTCTTGTTGGTGCCGATCACGCCCGAGGGCCCGCGCTTGATCCAGCCCGCGGTGTAATGGCCGACCTTGTGGCCGGCGTCGTGCGAGTCGAGCACGCGACCGCCCTCGTTGAGGATCAGGCCGCGCCTCTCGTCGAAGGGGACACCCTCGATCGGAACGCCGGTGTAGCCGACCGAGCGCAGCACCAGGCCGCACTCGAGCTCTTCGCGCTCGCCGGTGTCCTTGGCGCGCAGCGTGCCACCTTCATCTGCCAGCTCGTTGCGCCCGATCACGATGCTCTCGACCTTGCCCTCGCCCTTGATCTCGACCGGAGAGGCGAGGAAGCGCAGGACGATCCGCTTACGCTTGCCCTCGGGTGAGCGCTGCGAGAACTCGCGCAGGGTCTCGACGTTGACGCGGGTGGTCTTGTCGGCCTCATCGGACTCGAGGTAGGCGGCGCTCGCCGCGTCGAGCTCGACCTCGGCTGGGTCGACGACGACGTCAGCGTCCTCCATCTCGCCCAGCTCCTTGATCTCGGGGTTGGTGAATGCTGCCTGGGCCGGCCCGCGGCGACCGAGGACGACGATCTCGCGGATCTGGCTGCGGTCGAGCAGCTCGATCGCGTGGTCGGCGGTGTCGGTCTGGCGCAGCTCGTGGTCGGTCAGGCCAAGCATGCGGGCGACGTCCATCGCCACGTTGCCGTTGCCGATCACGACGGCGCGCTCGCAGGAGAGGTCGAACTCCTCGTTCGCGTAGTCGGGGTGGGCGTTGTACCAGCCGACGAAGGCGGTGGCGGCGTGACTGCCGGGCAGGTCTTCGCCCGGAACGCCGAGCTGGCGGTCGGTCTCGCAGCCGACCGTGAAGACGATCGCGTGGTAGAGCCGCTCGAGGTCCTCGACCTCGACGTCGTGGCCGACCTTGACGTTGCCGAAGAAGCGGAAACCCTCGCGCGCCGCGGTTTTTTCGTAGACGCGGATCACCGACTTGATCTTCGGGTGGTCGGGCGCGACGCCGCCGCGGACGAGGCCAAACGGCGTCGGCAAGCGGTCGAAGAGGTCGACCTGGGCGTGCAGGTCGCCGTCCTTGAGGATGTGCTCAGCCGCGTAGAAGCCTGAAGGGCCGGCGCCGACGATCGCGACGCGGAGGGGGGTCTCTTCGGTTCCGATCTTGCTCACGGGAGCGGGGAAGGATAGGGGACTCGCGGTCTCGCCTACGCGGCGAGGAGCAGGCCGTTGCAGTCGGGACAGATGCCGTGGCTGAGGGACGGCAGTTCGGGCCGGTTGAACAACTCGAGGCGTCGCACCGCCTCCTCGACCTCGACCCACTCGCCTTCGACTTCGAATCGGTCGCACCAGCCGCACATCGCCAGCGTCTCGGGGCCGCGTGGAGATTCCGGGTCGAGCAGCGGTTGGGACCACTCGCGCGCCTCCTCCGAGCGCAGCTTGGCCGAGAAGAGCACCGCCCTCCCGCCCGCGCCAGCCTTGATCCGGATGTCCATCTCGCGGCGCACGTCCGGGCCGTCGCAGCGGAAGGGGAGCTCGACATCGCCCACCTCGTCGCGGATGCGGCGCAGCAGCAGCCGCTGGACCTTTTTCAGATCCTCGCCGGCGACGTAGTCCCAGAGCGAGCGGCCGAGACTGGCCCCGGCGTCCGTCCAGCCGTTCTCCTCAGCGAAGCGGTAGTAGCCCTCGTCGACCTTGACCAGGTGGTCGTGTTCGTCGATCGCGTAGCTGAGCGACTGCGTGCTCATGCCCCCGCTGGGACGGCGCTCGGGGTGCCGTCGAGCGCGTCGAGAGCCTTGCGCGTCGAGAGCGCCACGCAGGTGAAGATCGGCGTCTCCAGCTCGGTGTACTCGCTCGACTCGGTTGGGCGCAGCTCCTGCACCAGGTCGAGGAACATGCCCGGGTCATCGCCCTCGAAGGCGACGACGAACTCCTGGTCGTCGAGGCCGAAGGAGTAGGAGGTGTTGATCGTGATCTCCGGATAGCGGCGGCCGACCTCGATGTGGCTGCGCATGATCCGCTGACGCTCCTCGGCGGGCAGTCCGTACCAGCGCCGCTGCTTGACCATCGGGTAGAGGAAGAGGTACTTGCGCTCGCTTACGCAGATTTCCGGTCGCGCCTGCTCCTCGGAGTAGGGCGAGCGCTTGGTCATCGAGAGGAACGAGTAGGGCGTCTCGGCCCACTGCGCCAGGCCGCTCTGGCCGAGGACGACGTGGAAGGTGTGCAGGTCGTCCAGGTTCGGGCTCTGGCTGAGCAGGACGAGGTCGACGTCGCCGCGCGTACCTATGGTTGAGTAGGCGCGCAGCGAGCGGTCGAGGGCGAAGTCCTCGCAGGCGGCGAGGAACTCGTGCTTGTCGGCCGCCCGCAGGTCGGCGTCGCGGCGGCGCCAGGCGGGATCGATCTTGAAAAAGCTGAACTTGGCAAATGTGCGGTCGGCCATCGGGTTGACGATAGCGCTGGTTTCAGTGGCGGCCTTCGGTGGGGGAGTTCCGCTTAACTTTTTCGGTGGAACGGGAGTAGCGGCCCCCCGGCCGCTCGACGAAAAAGTACAAGACGCTTCACCCCCCCACCGAAGGCCGCCCCACGTAACGCTGGTCCTGCTCCCGAAGGCGACCGATGTTGCAGAGCTTGCGAGGGACGGGCTTTCTCCCGGGCTGATGAGCGCGGGGATGGGGTCCGTGCCGGCGCAGCAGACGTATCTCGATATATCTCAGGGGAACCGGGTCTTCGATTCTCTTTATGACGAGGAGCTTCCCGCGACGAGCGGGCGCTGCTCGCCTACTTGGTGGAGAGATGTGGAGGAGCGCGCAGAATCCGCACCCGCCGACATCGCCCCGGGGCTGCTGGCATCCACGCTCGAATCTGCAGGCGTGAGGGTGCGGGTGGGGGGCGGAGCGTCTTGTACTTTTTCGCGGCCTCCGTCCGAGGCGCAAGCAATCCAGCGACCCTCGAAAAAGTTAAGCGAAACCCCCCACCCGCACCCTCACGCAACCTTCGAAGCCAGGAGAGCAACCCTCGGGCAGCTGCCGCCCCTGGTGCGGGAGCTGCGCGGAGACGACCTGCTGATCGCGATTGAGCGAGCGCCGCCGGCCGACAACGGCGCACTCGCGGTGGGGATTGCTGGAAAAAACTCCAGCATTCGCGGCGAGCTGACCTCCGACAGCACCCGCACCGACGGCTACGTGCTCTCCACCGACGTTGCGCCGACGATCCTCGAGCAGCTCGGCCTCGACGTTCCGTCGGCTATGTCCGGCCAGCCGATCCGCGCGCAGGGGGGGGTCGACGTGGCGAGCATCGAAGCGCTGGCGACGCGGATGGCGTCGATCTCGGGCCGGCGTGGACCGGTGATCGGCACCGGCCTCCTCGTCTGGTTGGTCGCTCTGGCTCTCGCGGTTCTCCTCACTCGCGGCCGCGCCGCCCGCCCCGGCGCCATGCTGGTCTGCCTCAGCATCGTCTACCTGCCCTTGTTGCTTCTGTTCGGGGCGGCGCTGGAACCGAGCCAGGAGATCGAACGGCTGCTTGTGATGGTCGGCGCCCCGCTCCTCTCTGCGATCACGATGCTCGCGATGCGTGGTCCATTCCGGCCCCTGGCGGTCGCCTCTGGCCTCGTCGTCCTCGCCTATGCGATCGACGTCGTCGCCGGCTCTCCCCTGACCACGATCTCGCTCCTCGGCCCCAATCCCGGCCTCGGCGTTCGCTTCTACGGGATCGGCAACGAGCTCGAGGCCCTGCTCGCGGTCCTCGTCGTCGCCGGCACCGGCGCCGCGATCCAGGGCTTCGCGCCTCGCCTCGCACCGAGGACCGCGGCAGCGATCTTCATCGCGGTGGGCTTGACCTGCGCCTTCGTATTCGCTGCCGGTCGTTTCGGAGCTGACGTGGGCGCGGCGATAGTGATGCCAATAGGGGCCGGCGCCGCCGCTTCCAAGGTCGCGACCCCGCAGCGACGCACGGCCCTTGTGGTCATTATGACAAGTTCTTTGGCATTTGTGGGGTTTATTTCTCTAATCGACCTGATCTCTGGCGCGAACGCGCACCTGACACGGTCTGTGCTCGACGCCGGCGGCTTTGGTGACCTCGCCGAGGTCGCCCAGCGCAGGCTCCAGCTCTCCGCTCACAGCTTCGTTCGCCCGATCGTCTTCGTTTTCTTGCCGCTGCTCCTTGCGCTTGCCGCCCTGGCGATCGCACGCCGCGAGACCCTGCGCGCCTGGTTCGCAACCGCGCCGCTCCTCGCCGCCGGGCTGCTCGGGTCTCTCGTCGCCATCGTCGTCGGCACGCTCGCCAACGACTCCGGCGCGCTGGTGCTTGAGATCGGCGCCGCCTACCTGCTGGTTTTCGTTGGCGTCGCCTGGGCCGAGGCGTCGCAGCCCGCCGCGGACGGTTGAGCGCTGGCCCATCCACTACCCTAGGCAGCCCGTGCGGATTGCACTCGTCTCGCCATATTCCTGGACCTACCAGGGGGGCGTCAACCGACACGTGGAGGCGCTCGCCGAGGAGTTCCTCGGCCGCGGCCACGACGTGCGCGTGCTCGCCCCCTTCGACCCTCCGGGGCGGCTCAGCAAAACCCTGCACCGGGCCGCCCCCGAGCCGCACGAGGCACCCGACTACCTGATACCGCTCGGCCGCACGGTCGGCATCCCGGCCAACGGCGCCGTCTCCAACCTCTCGCCGTTCCCGGCGGGCGGTGTCCGCGCACCGCGCCGAGAGCTGCGGCGGGAGCGCTACGACATCGTCCACATTCATGAGCCGCTGGTGCCGCTGGTCGGCTGGAACGCGGCCCTTGGCAGCGAGGTGCCGGCGGTGGGCACCTTCCATGCCTACTCGACCAAGGCGGTGCCGAACCACCTCGCCAGCGCGCTCGGCGCGCGGCGCATGCTCAATCGTCTCTCGGCGCGGATCGCGGTCTCCGAAGCAGCGGTCTGGACCGGTCGGCGCTGGTTCGGCGGCCACTACGAGGTGATTCCCAACGGCGTGGACCTGACGGCGGCGCCGGACTCGCCGAAGCCGCGCTCCGGAGACCTGCGCGTGCTCTTCGTCGGCCGCCCGGAGGAGCGTAAGGGCCTGCCCATCCTGCTCTCCGCTTTCGGCGCCCTGGTCGAGCACGTTCCCAGTCGCCTCACCGTGATCGGTGCCGAGCGCGAGGACGTGCTGCGCTACCTGGCCGATCCGGAGACGATGCGCTGGATCGACGTTCGCGGTCGGGTCTCCGGCGAGGCGCTTTGGAGCGCCCTGCACGAGGCGGACTTGCTCTGCGCGCCGTCCCTCTCCGGTGAGAGCTTCGGCATGGTTCTGACCGAGGCGTTCGCCGCCGGCACGCCGGCGATCGCTTCGCGGATCGCCGGCTACAGCGACGTCGTCAGCGACGGCGTCGACGGCATCCTCGTGCCGCCGGGGGATCCCCAGCGGCTCGCCGAGGAGCTGCAGCGAGCGCACCACGACCGCGAGCGGCTGAGCCAGATGGGGGAGGCTGCCCGGCGCAGCGCCGAGCGCTATGCCTGGCCGCGCGTCGCAGACCGCGTCACTGGGGTCTACGAGCGGGCGATCGAGGCGCCGCAGCCGCAGGGCGCGGTCGAGCGGGCCGCCCACTGGGCTGGCATTCGGCCGGCCGACGGGATGCCGCCGCGCCCGCCGCGCCGCCTGCCCTCGCTCGATCCTGAGCCGGCGACGGCCGGCGACGGCCGGCGGCGGGTGGCTCGCCGTGTCGGCCTCGGTGCCGCCGGCGCGATCGGGGTCGGCCTCACTGCCCTCGCGGCGCAGAAGATCGGCGTCGACAACGTCGTCGAAAGCATCGTCCGCTCCGACCTCACCTGGGTGCTCGTCGCCTGCGCACTGATGGCCCTCTCACTCTTCTTCCGTGCCGCGTCCTGGTACTGGATCGTGCGCGCGGCACTGCCGCGGCGGCAAGTGCGCCGTCGCGACGTCACCTCGGCGACGATGATCGGCGTCCTCATGTCGGCGACGCTGCCGGCCCGCCTCGGCGAGCCGGCACGGGCGATGTCACTGGCCCGGCGAGTCGGGCGCATGCGCGAGACCTTCCCCGTCCTGCTCGGCACGCTCGTCTCGCAGACGGTGCTGAACATCGCCGCCCTGGCGATTCTCGGCGTGATCATCGTCTCGACGACCGACCTCTTCCACTCCAATACCCAGAAGCTCTTCGCCTTCAGCCTCGTACCGCTGGCGCTGCTGCTCGTCGTGCTCGTCGCACCGCCGCTGATGCGGCGCAACGGCAACGGGCGTCTGGCGCGCTTGGGCATTGCGATGCATTCGGCGCTTGTCCAGGTTCGCGCCGGTCTTCGGGTCTTCCGTTCGCCGCGCCGCGGGACCGCCGCCGCGGCTGCCCAGCTCAGCGCCTGGGCGATCCAGCTCAGCGCCTGCTGGGCGCTGCTGGCGGCGCTCGGTCTCACCGACCAGGCGGGGATCGGCGCCGCCGCCGCGGTTCTCTTCGCGGTCAACGTCACCGCCGTCGTCCCGGCGACCCCGTCGAACATCGGCGTCTTCCAGCTCGCCGTGATCAGCGTCCTGCATACCGGATTCGGCGTCGGCACCGCCGATGCCCTCGCCTACGGCGTGATCCTGCAGGCGGTTGAGATCGCCACCGCCGTCGCCCTCGGTCTGCCCGCTCTCGTCCGCGAGGGCCTCACCTGGAGCGACCTGCGCGTGCAGGCGCTTTCCACCGCCCCGGTGCGCCTCAAGCCACAGTCGGCCCGTTTCGAATAGGGTTGGTACCGCTGACGGCGGTTTCCAATACTCAACCCTACGCGTACCAACCAAGATGTAAAGACTGCAATGAACGTCGACAGCACCCTGCCCCAGGCACGGACCCGGGCAGGAGGAACCGTTCTCTCCCTCCTGGCGGGGCCGCTCTGCGCGCCGATCCTGCGTGCCCACCTCGACGGGCCGCTGCGTCTGCCGGATCTGCGTGAACGCCTGGGTGGCGCCGCCCAGACGACACTGCGTGGCCAGGTCGGCAACCTGCGCGATCTCGGCGCCCTGGAACGGCACGTGCGCAGCGGCATGCCCTACACGGTCGAGAACGAGCTGACTGACACCGGCTTCGGGATACTCGCGGTTGCCGATGCGGTCGAGGCCTGGCTCGAGCGGGCACCCCAGGGGCCGATCGCCTTCGGCAGCGAGCCCGCCAAGGGTGCGATCCGCGCGCTGGTCGCCGGCTGGGACTCAACCATGCTCCGCGCGCTGGCGGCGCGACCGCTGTCATTGACCGAGCTCGACAACGTGATCTCCGAGATCAGCTACCCGGCGATCGAGCGGCGGCTTTCGGCCATGCGCGCGGCCAAGCAGGTGGAAGCGTCTCTCCAGGACGGCAACCCGGCCAAGCCCTACGAGGTGACGAAATGGGCTCGGCAGGCGGTGAGACCGCTGGTGGCGGCGGGCCGCTGTGAGTGCGAACACCTGGCAGAGGCGGCCGACCCGCTCACCAGGATCGACGTCGAGGCGGCGTTTTTGCTCGCGGCCCCCCTCGCTTCGCTGCCCGCCAACGCGAACGGGGCTTGCCTGCTCGCCGTCAGCGCCGACGATGGTGAGGACGGCAGCCGGCTCGTCGGCGTCGACGTGGAGGTCGAGCGGGGCGAGGTCGTCACCTGCAGCGCGAGCGTCGGCACCGAGTCTCGGTCCTGGGCGAAGGGGCCTGTCGAGTCTTGGACCACCGCGATTCTCAAGGGCGCTTCGAGCAGCCTCGAGCTCGGTGGAGAGGACGTCGGGTTCGTGCGGGGACTTGTCGAGGGAATTCACAGTGCGCTGCCGTAGTCGTTTGCGCTGAAAAGCACGCGCGCCAAATCGACGTCCTGGGATATGCAGGACTAAATGCCCTCATGGGCCTCGGAGGCAGTGTTCGCTGCGTGGAACTTTGCTCAGCGGCGCTTGACCGCCGTCCGCTCGACTGTTATTCGTGCGAGCCAATCGCGTCCCTATGGCGCGCATTGCGATCAGCAGGATCGGTCTCCGTTGTCGTCAGCTGGGAGGCCGAGCGGTGGGATACGGGGTGGGGCCTATCTCCCGGGCCTCACCCCGCCCACGGCAAGGTCATCCAGTTCGAACTCGGCGGCGTAGTCCGCCGGGAAGGAGAAGCAAGTGAAAGCGATCAAGATGCTCGGCCTTGCCGCGCTGGCGGCATTGCTGGCGATGGCAGTTATCGGTATCTCATCAGCAGCCGCCGAAACGGTTGCCTTGTGCGAAGAAGCCCTGGAAGAAGAAGAAGAAGAATGCGTTGCCCGATTTTCCCATGTGCACTTGAGCACGTTAGAAGGCGCCAAGGGGAAACTGTTAACCAGCATCGTCAATGTCCAATGCGACGTCTTATTCTTAGGCGATGTGACCTCTGAAAACGATTTAGCCGTATTCCTCATGGTTGAAGGCAGCTTCACGTACTCGAACTGCGGTGGATGTGAAGCTGAAGAAGTAAGCGAACAATCCATCATCGTGATCCGGAAAGTGGGACATGAAACAGCACAGGTGATCGGCGAAGGCGAAATGCACGTAAAATGCAGCGGCCTCAACTGCTACTACAACGGAGTCGGACTGGAAGGCACAGCCAAGGGCCCGTCGTTATCGTCGGAGACGAACGGATCGGTTTCGGTTCAGGAACAGAGCCCCAAAAAGGTAAAAGGCCTCTTCTGTCCGGGCTCGGCCAAATTAGACATCGTCACCACTCCGTTAAGCAAAACCTACATCGTGGAGTAAACGAGGTTTCCTCAAGGCGTGGCGAGACTCCCCCCGCGCTCGGTGCCGGCGATCAGCTCGTCCGGCGCCGAGCCCTCGGGAATGAAACCGGATTTCATCCCGAAGTAGACCGCCTGCGGGTGATGGGCGACGATCGCGACCGTCGACTGCTCTGGCATCACGGCATAGCCGCCTGAGAGTGTCATCCCGATCCGCTCGAGGTCGAGTAGGCGCCAGACCTTCTCGTGCTCGGACTGGTCTGGGCAGGCGGGGTAGCCCCAGGAGTAGCGCCGGCCCTGGTCGAGGGGGATGCCGAGCTCGCGCCTCACCTCCGAGTGCAGCCACTCGGCGAGTCCCTCCGCGGCCTGCACGCCGAGCCCGTGGACGAAGAGCTGTTCGGCGAACTCGCCTTCGCGCTCGAGCTGCTCGATCAGCTCCGTCACCTCGGGCCCGACGGTTACGCCCTGCAGGGCGACGACATCGCGTTCGCCTGACTCCAGCGGGCGGAAGAAGTCGGCGAGGCAGATCCGGTCGTGCTTGGGCTGGCGTGGGAAGACGAGCCGCTCCAGCTCGCGCTCGCCGTCCTCGGGATCGAAGACGACCAGCTCGTTGCCGTCGGCGTTGCAGGGGAAGTAACCGAGCCGTGCTCGCGGCCGCAGGTAGTCCTGTTCGCGCCACATCCTCTCCAGCCGCGTCGCGAAGCCCTCCTCGCCGTCGCTGCCCTCGACCAGCGCCTCCCAGGCTTCGCCCTTGACGCCGCGCCCGCCCCAGTGCAGCTTGAAGAGCACGTGGCGGTCGAGGTAGGGGAAGACCTCGTCGAGGTCGACGTCGACCTCGCGGACGCCCTGGAAGGGTGGCTCGGGGATCGGCACGTCGGTGCGGGCTGAGGAGCGAGCGCTGGCGTCGCTCGTCGGCGGGCCATCGTCCGCCACCACTGGCTTCTCGCGCAGCTCCTGCGCCTCGGCCCGGATGCGCTCGACCAGTGCCGCGCGCGCCTGCTCGTCGACCAGCGCGTCCATCGTGTCGAGTCCCTGGAAGGCGTCCTTGCAGTAGAAGACACCGGGCTCGTAGACCTCGTCGGACTCTTTTCCCTGCGGATAAAGCGTGCGGCGGCCGAAGTCGCGGTTGATCGCGGCGCCGCCGATCAGCACCGGGAAGCCGAGCCCCCGCTGGTGCAGCTCCTGCACGCAGATCGGCATCTGCTTGGAGGTGGAGACGAGCAGGGCGGAGAGGCCGATCGCGTCGGCCTCGTTCTCGACCGCCGCCTCGATGATCGTCTCGACCGGCACCTGCTTGCCGAGGTCGATGACCGTGTAGCCGTTGTTGGTGAGGATCGTGTTGACCAACGACTTGCCGATGTCGTGCACGTCGCCGAAGACGGTTGCGATCACGACCTTGCCCTTCGTGTGCCCGTCGATCCGGTCGAGGTAGTTCTCGAGCTGGGCGACGGCGCGCTTCATCACTTCGGCCGACTGCAGGACGAAGGGCAGGATCAGTTCTCCGGCGCCGAACTTGTCGCCGACCTCCTTCATCGCCGGCAACAGCACCTCGTTGAGGGTGGGGACGGCGCCGATCTTCTCCACCGAGCGGTCGATCCACTCCTCGACCCCGTCCTTCTTGCGGCGCAGGATGTGCCAGTGCAACGCCTCCTCGGGCTCCATGTCCTCGGTCGGGTCCCCCGCCTCCTCGGCAGCCTCCTCGCCCTTCGACTCGAAGTGGGCGATGAAGCGCTCGAGCGCGTCGGAGCGGCGGTTGAAGACGAGGTCGTCGGTCAGCTCGCGCTCCTCCTCGGGGATCTCCGCGTAGGGCGTGATGTGGTTGGGGTTGACCATCGCCAGGTCGAGCCCCGCCTCGACGCAGTGGTGGAGAAAGACCGAATTGAGCACGGCGCGGGCTGGGGGAGAGACGCCGAAGGAGACGTTGGAGACGCCGAGCGAGGTCTTGACGCCGGGCAGCTCGGCCTTGATCCGACGGATGCCCTCGATCGTCTCCACGGCCGAGGGCTTCCACTCCTCGTCGCCCGTCGTCAGCGTGAAGGTGAGCGCGTCGAAGATCAGCGCCTCGGGGTCGAGGCCGTGCTCCTCGCAGGCGAGGTCGCGGATCCGCATGGCGATCTCGACCTTGCGCTCAGCGGTCTTGGCCATGCCTACCTCGTCGATCGTCAGGGCGATCAGGGCGGCGCCGTGCTCGCGCGCCAGGGGCACGACGACATCGGCCTTGTCGCGGCCGGCCTCGAGATTGATCGAGTTGACGATCGCCCGGCCGGGGATCTGCTCGAGCGCGGCGCGGATCGCCTCCGGCTCGGTCGAGTCGACCTGGATCGGCGCCGGCTGCGTCAGCGAGATCCGCTTCGCCACCTCCGCCAGCTGCTCTGCCTCGTCGGAGCGCTCGGTCAGCGCGACGCAGATGTCGAGCACGTGGGCGCCACCTTCGACCTGGTCTTCGGCGACCTGGACGAGGCCGTCGTAGTCGTCGGCGAGCAACAGCTCCTTGGCCTTGCGCGAGCCCTGTGAGTTGACCCGCTCGCCTACCAGCGTCGGCCGCGGTTCCTGGACGAGGGGTGTCGCGGTCATCATCGAGGAGAGCTGGGGGGGGGCGGGGGCGGGGCGCTCGCCCGGAATGCGGCCGGCGACTCGCTCGCGGATTGCCGCGATGTGGGCGGGCGTAGTCCCGCAGCAGCCGCCGACGATGCCGACGCCATAGCGTTCGACGAACTCGCCCAGTGTCGCCGCCAGCGGCTCGGGCTCTTCGGGGAAGATCGTCTCGCCGTTGGGGCCCTGCAGCGGCAGGCCGGCGTTGGGGATGCAGTGCACGGGCAGCGGGCTGTGCTCGCCGAGGAAGCGGATCGCGTCGCGCATGTCCTCCGGCCCGGTCGAGCAGTTGAGGCCGATCACGTCGACGTCGAGGGCCGTCAACGTCGTCAGCACTGCCTGAATGTCGGTGCCGAGCAGCATCTTGCCGCCCTGGGGAAGGAGGGAGACGCTGGTCATGACCGGCAGCCGGCGGCCGGTGGCGGCGAAGGCCTCGCGGGCGCCGAAGACCGCCGCCTTGACCTCGAGGATGTCCTGCGCCGTCTCGATGACGAGCAGGTCGGCGCCGCCTTCGACCAAGCCGCTTGCCTGCTCGGCGAAGACCTCGACCAGGCGCCGGAAGGAGATGTCGCCCAGCGTCGGGTCGGTCGAGGCGGGCAGGAAGCCGGTGGGGCCGATCGAGCCGGCGACGAAGCGCTTGGGCCCGGCGGCCTTGCGGGCGATCTCGGCCGCCCCGCGGTTGATCGCCAGTGTCTGCTCGCCGAGCCCCCACTCTTCCAGCTTCAGCCTCGAGCCCTGGAAGCTGTCGGTCTCGACCACCTCGGCGCCCGCCTCGAGCATCGAGGCATGGACGCCCTCGATCACGTCCGGGCGGTTGAGCACGAGCGCCTCGTGGCACTTGCCCTCGAGCCCGCCGTAGTCCTCCTGGCTGAGGTCGAATTGCTCCAACGTTGCGCCCATGCCGCCGTCGAAGACGACGACGCGCTCGCGAGTCGCGGCTATGAAATCTCGCTCGGCCATTGCTCTAAGAGGCTACCGGGGAGGCCGAGATCCCCTGCGGGCGGAGTGCCTGTCAGCTGAAGCTTTCGGAGCAGCCCTTCATACCCGCTTGTTCCGCTGCGTCTTCCGCTTTCTTGAAGGGGGTCGGCGTAGACGTCAGGCCGGCGGGGTCTTCATGTGCTTCGTCGAGTCGCTGCTGGAGCTCGACGAGGAAGGCTTTCGCTTCCGGCGCATAGCTCGCGGGAGCACCGAGGTTGCTGATCTGCTCGATCTGTCCTTCCACGTTCGGCCCGAGAACGGTTTCGAGCACATCGCTCAGGAATTCTTCCTGCTTCTTCGGTTCGGTGGCTTCAGCCTTGTGAGTTTCGAGGAAGCTCCTGTATTCGGCGAGGAATTCGGTCCGGGCCGCCTTGCAGATCGCATCTGCCTTTGCGATGAACTCGGCTTTCGAGAGCGATCCGGTCTTGACTTCGACTTCCGAATCGCCCGAGCTGCTGCCGCATCCGGCGGCGAGAAGAATCGCCGCCAGCACCGCACACAGCAGAAAAATCCCCCTCGTTTTCAAGACTTCCTCCCTCATGCGCGCGGCAGCATAACAGCTTCAACTCAACTATGCCTGATCGATCAGGCATTTCCCCTGCCCGAGCCCGCGAACCGGAGAATCCGCGAAAGAGAGAACGCGCGCTTTCGCGCACTCGAAAATTTCGCATCCTGCGGTTTGCAGGGAGAAAGCCCCCCGGTGAAGGGTCTGCGGAGGGCCTTGACCGGCAAATGCGCTGAATAATTTGCGCCTTTTCGACTTCCGCTCGTATAAAGGGATCGCGCTCGGACCTGCCGGGCGCAGGATCCAAATCGATCTCGGCGGGACACCTGCCGAGAAGGGAGATCAAAGTGAAAGCAATCAAGATGTTCGGCTTGGCCGCGCTTGCGGCGCTGATGGCGATGGCATTCGTCGGCGCTTCCGCGGCGATGGCCGAATCGACCCAGCTGTGCAGCGGAGACCCGTCGGGAGCCGGCTGCGGTACCCCGGTGTCGCACGTTCACGAAACGACGTTATCCGGCGCACAGGCGAAACTGTTAACCAGCATCGTCAACGTCTCGTGCGACGTCTTATTCTTAGGCGACACTGGTGGCTTAGGCGCCCCCCTCACCATCACAGGTAAATTCACCTACAGCAACTGCGGCAACTGCACCGTCGAAGAAGTAGGCGGCGGAGTTGAAATCGAAGTATTAAAGTTAGGGCACGAAACCGCTGACGTGATTGGCGAAGGCGAAGTCCACGTCAACTGCAGCGGCCTCAACTGCACCTACAACGGCGAAGGACTCCTGGGCACGGGCAAGGGTCCGTTATTATCGTCGGAGACGAACGGAAGCGTCACGATCACAGAACAGGTCGCCAAAAAGGTCTCAGGCCTGTTCTGCCCGAGCACGAGCAAATTAGACATCACCGTCACGCCGTTAAGCGCGACGTACATCGGCAGCTAGCACAGCTCTCGGGCTGTCTCAAAACGCAGCCATATTGAGCAAGGCAACTGCCCCGGGCTTTTTGGTCCGGGGCAGTTGTCGTTGTCGACTCGGGCGAGATGGCTTGAGAGCTTGAGAGACTGTTTCCGACATCATTGAAAATTGGTATTGCGCAATTAGGAACGATTACGGTATCCTGGTCCGGTCGTGCCTCGCGCGGAGGTTCGGCATGGGATCCATTGCTTACATGGGAAACGAGCGCCAAGGCGGCCGCATGGGAGCGGCTCGGCAGGGGCTCAGGGAGAAGGAGAAGAAAACGTGATACGCAGCACTTCGAAGACACCGTCGACGTCGACATCGACTCGATCGATGCCAGGACGGCGGATATTTCTTGGCATCGTCGCGGCCGTTTTGACGGCATTGGCCCTGGTCCTTCCGGCCACCTCGTCGGCCGATGCGTTGGGCTCGGTCAGCTTGTTCAAAGAAGGGCTGCGACCTGCGCCGTGGATCTTCATGGACGCCACTGGCCCCGACGGCAACGTTTGGTTCGTAGATGCCAACGTGGCTGCCGGCACACCGGCGATCGGCAAGATCACACCGGGAGGCACGATCACCGAGTACGTGAAGGGCGAAAACCTCAGCGGCCTCAACGAAGGCAGCGACCTCATCGCGATCACGGCTGGCCCCAAAGGCGAAAAATACCTCTGGTTCACCGACCGCGGCACCACGCCGGCGATCGGCAGGATCGACTCGGCCAGCCCGACGACGGCCACCGAGTACTCGACTGGCCTCAAAGAAGGAAGCAAGCCGGCCGGGATCGTCGCCGGCCCCGACGGCAACCTCTGGTTCGCCGACAACGGCACCACTCCGGCAATCGGCGTGATCAACCCGAGCACGCAGGAAATCAAAGAGTGCTCCGCCGGCCTCAACGAAGGCAGCGTGCCTCACGGGATCGTTGTCGGGCCTGACGGCAACCTCTGGTTCACCGACAACGGCACCACGTCAGCGATCGGCCGGGTCAACCCAAGCACCTGCGAAATCAAAGAGTTCTCCACCGGCGCGAATTCTGTGCCCGGAGGAAGCACCGGCTCCTATGGTCCATGGGGTATCGCCGCTGGCGCCGACGGCAACGTTTGGTACACGGAAGGCGGCACCGCTGAAGTCGGCAAAGCGATCTGTCGCATCACGCCGACGGGTACGATCACCTGCTTCAAAACGGGCCTCGGCTTTGTCGCAACCAGCAAAGCTAGTGGCCTGACCGCTGCCCCCAATGGCAAGCTCTGGTTCACGGACGCGAGCGGAAGTGGGCAAACGGAGCAGCAGACGATCACGTTCTCCGGAGCTGTGGCCGGGGAAGAATTCGAAATTTGCGACGGAGCCAAATGCGCGAAATTCAAATACGTGAACGTCTCCAGCATCGCCACGCGCACGTCGCTGAAAAACGCGATCAAAGCGACCTATGAAGCGGTCTATGGCGCGGGCACGATAGGCACCCTCAGCAGCCCGGCTACGAGCTGCGGTGGCAACTGCAGCTTCACGGTTCCGTTCTCAGAAGAAGGCTCGCTGGTTTCAACCAACGTTGGACAAGCCTCCTGCTCGCCAGGCGGGAAATGCTCCACCGGCACCTCCAAAGAAGGCGTTCCCAACGCGATCGGTTGTGTCACGACGTCCGGTGAAGCGTGCGGCGAAACGACCAGGTACCCGATCAACGGCATCTTCGACGCGAACGGAATCACGTATTCCGAAGGTAGCCTCTGGTTCGCCAGCGGTTTCAACACGGTGCAGCGGATTGTCGAGATCGGCTGCGAAGTCGAAGAAGACAAATGCACTCCGCCGCCCACTAAAACCAACCTCCGCACGCTGACCGTCACCAAGTCGGCAAACGGCCCCGGTGGCACCGGCTCGGTCTCATCCAAGCCGAAGGGGATCAAGTGCGGAACGACCTGCCCTGAAGCGGTCGCCGACATGTACAAGAACACCCCGGTGGTCCTGACCGAGAAGCCGGGAACCACCTCGACCTTCGTCGAATGGACCGGCGCTTGCTCGGGCTCTAGCCCGACCTGCACGGTGCCGATGTCCGAAGACGAATCGGTCGGCGCTGTCTTCGCCGGCAGCTCCAAAACGATTACCCCGACCGAGGCGCTGACCGTCTCCAAGGGCGAAAGCACCGGCAAAGGCACTGTCAAGGGACCGGGCCTCGGCTGCGAAGCCGAATGCACCTCGACCGTGGTCCTCTTCCAGGGCCCGATCACCGAACCGAAAGCCAAACCGGGCAAGGTTGTAGTCCTCAAACAGGCCCCGGCCTTCGGTTCGGTCTTCAGCGGCTGGACCGGTTGCGACTCCGAAACCGAAGCCGGCGAATGCGTGGTGGCGATGGAAACCGCCAGGGAAGTGGTGGCCGAATACACGGAACTGCCCAACAAAGTCCTGACGGTCAACAAGGAATACGCCAAAGGCAACGGCTCGGTCTCCTCCAAACCGAAGGGGATCAAGTGCGGCACGACCTGCACCCAGGCCGTCGCCCAGATGCCCGAAGGCGCCGCGGTGGAACTGACCGCCAAACCCTCGACGGGCACCTTCGTCAAATGGGAAGGCGGCGACTGCAACGGCTCCACCAACCCGGTTTGCGTGGTGACGATGAACGCCGACGAAACGACCAAAGCGGTCTTCTCGGAACCGGGCAAAGCGTTCAGCCCCGCCGAGACCCTGACCCTGAACAAGGCCGGTAGCGGCTTCGGCACGGTCAAGGCCGCGGGTCTGGGCTGCGAATTGCTCTGCAGCTCGACCTCGGTCATCTACCAGGGCCCGATCACAGAACCGAAAGCCAAACCGGGCAAGGTCGTGGTCCTCAAAGCCGTTTCGGCTCCGGGATCCCAGACGGTCGTCTGGTCCGGTTGCGACTCCGAAACCGAAGCCGGCGAATGCGTGGTGGCGATGGAAACCAGCCGCGAAGTCACCGCCACCTTCGAAGAACTCGAATAGGTCGGAGGTAGCGGCAACAGATAACCAAGAAGCAAGGGCCAAGGCCGCGGGGACCGATTCGGTTCCCGCGGCCAAAGGCTTTACAGCCAAGGCTTGGAGGAGAAGCGCATGGCAGTCAAGACAAAAGGAAGGCGCAGGGCAGCAGGAGGAGGCAAGAATCCCATTGTCCGAGCCCTCCGCAATGACCTGCGGCACAGTTGCATGGTCCTCCTCTACGACGAGCGTTACTCAACTTCGAGGGACTTGTCCAGCGCCCTCGAGGAAAAACGTGGCAAGGTCTCTTACCACATGAAGGTCCTTGTCGAGGCGGGCCTTATCGAGCTGGTGATTACTCGGCGGGTGCGTGGGACCGTCGAGCACTTCTACCGCCCCGCATATTCGTGGGACGCCTTCGAAGCTATGTCTATAGGCATAGCGATATAGCGATGGATCGCTGAAAGGAAAGGGCATGGACTTAGTAAAGACTGGCATCAGGAGCCTCGGGGTTTTCGTCCTCGCAACCCTCCTCCTCACCCTCGCGGCTTCAGCTCAGGCTGCCTCCTCGCCCTTCCATCCCCGCGAAAAATCCCTCGACGTCAGCGGCCTCAACCACGCCTGCGGGGCCGCCGTGGA